>ERZ773214.180-NODE-180-length-44653-cov-10.268958_pt1 | contig 44653 bp, 34 predicted proteins | sample MGYA00511238_ERZ773214 | MGnify/ENA primary metagenome ERZ773214 (study PRJEB29015, sample SAMEA2738157) | human oral metagenome | biome: human oral; feature: human-associated habitat; material: saliva | place: China | collected 2259 ... | reverse complement strand
CGCCGTGCCCGGCTCCTACCCAGGGACCTGCCGCTTGCTTGACGACGCCACCCGTGCCCAGCGCCGCGCCGACCTCGCCGCTGCGGAGCGTGTGCCCGCGCTACGACTTCGTGCCGACGTGACGCAGTGGACCGTGCACGACTTTTTCGCGGGCAACTACACCGGCGACGTGGATGACATGGTGCTTCGCCGCGGCGGGCAGGCTCCGGATTGGGCGTACAACCTGGCCGTGGTGGTCGACGACGCATTCCAGGGCGTTGACCAGGTGGTTCGTGGCAGGGACCTGCTTTCCTCCGCGCCCCGGCAGTCGTATCTCGCGGGGCTTCTGGGTATTGAGGCTCCCGACTACGTGCATGTGCCATTGGTGCTCGGCCCCACGGGACGCAGGCTGGCCAAACGTGACGGTGCCGTCACGCTCCGCGAAATGCTTCATGACGCCACGCCAGGGGAGGTTGTCTCCCGGCTTGCTGTGTCCTTGGGTTTCGGGCCGGTTAGCTCTGCGGCGGAATTGCTAGAGGTGTTCGATCCGGCCGTGCTGAGCGGGGAGGATTATGTGTGGGGGTAGGGGGCGAAATTATGAGGACTCTGCAGGTGCATCTATATGGTTTACTTTTTCAACACTGCTAACCGCTGCCCGTAATCTTGGGTGTCCTTGAAGTGCTTCAAGGATTTTCTTTGATGAAACCCCTAGTTTATGAATTGCTGCTAAGTATGTTACTAAATGAGTTACCCGAGCAACCGCAAACAACGACATGCTATCGCTAATAATTTTTCTACGCTTTGTGCCGCCATGAGCGACGTGATTACGTGCCCATACTGCCCACTGTGCCCAGTTGTCGACATTGAGATTTAGTTCATTTCTAATATCTTCTGGGAGTTGATCGTAGAGATCTTTGAGTCGAGCTCTCAAATTGGTGGAACCGCCAGGATTGATATTGAGACACCAACTATGAAAACCTTCAGCACATGCTACTGATTGACCAACATATTCTTCTATATAGCGGGATGAATATCCACACAATCCAACTAGGACTCCCCACGCATAGGCGGCTTGGCGTCCCCGTGTCATCTCTGCTCGAATATTTAGATAGGAACTAAGTGAGACATCTTCGAGTGTGAATATTATCTCATAAGAATTGTGATTTTCTTCAGGTTTTGCTGGCTCTCCAAAGTGTGACAACAGTGAAACTTTATCGCCTTCTGCAGTTGTTAGAGTGATTTCTTCGATGCCGCATGGCTTAAAGGTGGTTAGCCTTAATAAGTCAATGAACGGAGACATATATTCAATAAGATTAGATGCCGAAGCTCCGTGTTTGCCTAATAGTTCGATATTGGCTTGAGCTCTAGTTTGAAGTGTAATAACAGGTCCACGTTGCTGATAGCTTGTCATCATATCAAGTTTGAAGTCAGGCATTGCTTCTGTAGCTTCGCTGGCCCACGGACGTGTTGCACATGTATTTATGCAGTACTTGATATTATCTATTTCTTCCGTTGCGTATTCGGCACGAAAACCGCCAACAACTGGAAGTATATACGGCATTAGGAGCGTGCCATTTTCTAATTTTTTGCCTGGGTTGTCAACTCCTTGAATTTTTGTCCATTGGGGTGGGCAGAACCGTCCGTCATTTGTGAGGTAATAGAGGTTATCCAAGTTGAGTGAGGCAGATTTGAACTCCGATTTTTCGTGGTCGGTATGAATTCCTATTCCAATCCACATGGATCGCCATGTTTCTGTGCTGGCTCTGTCTGAGAAGCCATAAGTAGTTCCTTTGGATTGGTATGCATCCCAGATCGAGACGGGTTCGTTTGATGTAAGCTCTCCATAAATGGTGCCTCGGTAAGGATTTTCGATAATTGAATCGCAATCATCCTGAGTGAGTTGTGGCAGGAATCCTCCTATTAACTCTAGGGAGGCACCTTCTTCTGGATTCCAAGTAAGTATACCTGGAACTTTATCGTCAGTATTTTCGGGAAGATAAAACAAGCCTTTGAAACTATGATTTTGATCTTGTCGCATAGCTGGAACGTTACCACTTTGGCTAAATTTAAGCTAACTAGTCTTGTATGATTTGCATCACGAGATGCCTTTAGTCAAGAAATATCAATGGGTGCTAACATGTCGTTTATTAGCTGATTGTGGTAGATGTCAGAGGGGCTTGGGGGGGGGGTAGATTTCTTCGTAGTCGTTGCAGGTTATTGCTGTTTTCTTTTCTGCGAAGTTCCCTACGTTCAAGCACTCGGGATCAAGCTTAAGGGATAGAATAAAATGTCTTCGCAGTGAACGAAGTTAACCGCAATGTGTGGGGTAATGATTGGAGTGGGGAAACTAGAGGAGATGATGTGCTGTGAGTATGATTTTTGATTCAGATCGTGAATCACTGAATGATGGTAGTGTTCGTTTGCTGCAGACCAACTCTGAGCTGTTCCTTCGTCCAAAGTCTAAGTTTGGGTTCCGCTTTGACGGCATGAGTGATGGGAAAGGCTAGACGGCAGCGTAGCCATTAGAACCTTGCCAGCCTTACTGCACGGGTTGGCGAATCTTGGGCGAGAGGAGCTATACCTGCTGTTTGAGCCCACCGATTAGGCATTCCAGTATGCCTGCGGAGGTTGCGTCTTCCTTGCCAACATCGTCATTGACACCGCGCAGTGCGGTAACTACTGCTTTAATGGCAGGTACGGTGTAGGCGATGCCGTCACGGGTGAAGATTTCTCTTTCAAGAGCTGTGTTGACGGTGATTGCAGGGTCGGCCATGGCTGGGCAACCGTCAGGAATGGTGTGGACGTGCATATACGTTCAGCCACTTCGTCAGTGCCGTCAACGGCAAGGCAACAACCTCGTCTAGGTTGAGGTGGACGTCTCACGGGAGCTCGCGCCTACCACGTTCCAGTGGATTTGTTTGCCTACATGTTCGAGAGCGATGAGGTCTACCAGGACGCGCTGGAGGTTGTCGCTCATGGTGGTGGAAGCGGTGAAGGCTGGGCTGATTGATGGATAGTCATGATATCTGTACCCATAGACTGGGCTATAACACGCTTTGTCTGAGTAGGGTTTTTCTTATGATTCGCAGGCTTGTGGAATTTGTGCGCTCAGGTCGCACAGTGCTGGCCAAAAGGACCCCAACCATAATCTGGCTGGGGTCCTTAGTGCGGAGGATAGGGGATTTGAACCCCTGAGGGATTGCTCCCAACACGCGTTCCAGGCGTGCGACATAGGCCGCTAGTCGAATCCTCCATTAAGAACATGTCACCAAAGGGCGCTGTTCCTTGAAAGACTGTACACTTTCCGCAGTCCCGTTGGCAAATTGCTGGTGGGAGTGGTGTTTTGGCGCGTGGTGCGGTGTGAGGCTAGGGTTGTTGCTAGGACTCCGTGTGGTGTTTATCTTGTGAACTCCCCCAGGGCAGGAATGCAGCAAGGGTCAGCGAGCTCTGGCAGGTGCGCGGGGTCCCTTAATTCTTTCTAAAAACTCAACATCTTTTGATGTTTTGCGTCTAAAGTGGGGGCCGGTGGCCACCTTTTTGTTTGGCCACCATAGTTGCAGTTTTTTCGCACCGTGGAGGGTGGCCTGATATGGCGTTGCAGGATTTTGAGGCCCAGGAGTTGGCCCAGTTTGCTGAGGATATTTCACAGGCGTATGAGGATTTGAAAGCCCGCAATCTTGCTTTGGATTTGACTAGGGGGAAGCCGTCTTCTGAGCAGCTGGATTTTTCCGACGAGCTGCTTGGCCTGCCCGGATCCGGTAATTTCCGGTCTGCAGATGGCACGGATTGCCGTAACTATGGTGGTTTGGCTGGCGTTAAGGATATCCGCGAGATTTATGCGGAGCTGCTGGGCATTCCCGTTGATCAGGTGTACGCGGGGGATGCGTCGAGCCTGAACATTATGTTTGACCTGATCATGGCCTCCTACATTTGGGGGACTAATGATTCCCCCCGTCCTTGGAAGGATGAGCCGGTAGTGAAGTGGTTGTGCCCGGTCCCGGGCTACGACAGGCACTTCACCATCACCGAACATTTCGGTTTCGAGATGCTGCCGGTTCCCATGCTTGACGACGGCCCCGACATGGATGTTGTCCGTGATCTGGTGAAGGATCCTGCGGTGAAGGGCATGTGGACGGTGCCGATTTTCGGTAACCCGACGGGTGTGACCTTCTCCGAGAAGGTGTGCCGCGAGCTTGCAGAGATGGAGACCGCAGCTCCTGATTTCCGCATCGTGTGGGATAACGCTTACGCGGTGCACACCCTCACGGATGAGTTCCCGGTGGTGCATAACGTCATTGAGTTTGCCAAGGAAGCAGGCAACCCGAACCGTTTCTGGTTCATGACCTCCACCTCTAAGATCACCTTCGCGGGTTCCGGCGTGAGCTTCTTTGCCTCGTCACCAGAGAACCTGGCATGGTATGCCTCTCATGCGAATGTGCGTGGTATCGGACCGAATAAGCTGAACCAGCTGGCCCACGCGCAGTACTTCAAGGACGCCGAGGGCGTGCGTATTCTCATGCGCAAGCATGCTGGCTCGCTGGCCCCGAAGTTTGAGCGTGTGCTGCAGATTCTTGAGACCCGCTTGGGGGAGTACGGAGTGGCCAGCTGGACCAAACCAGAAGGCGGCTACTTCATTTCCCTGGATGTGGTGGATGGCACCGCGTCTCGGGTGGTGGAGTTGGCCAAGGAAGCAGGCATTGCTCTGACGGGCGCTGGCTCGTCCTTCCCACTGCGCAAAGATCCGAATGACCGCAATATCCGCCTCGCGCCGTCGCTTCCGCCGGTGGAGGAGGTGGAGGTAGCCATGGATGGTGTGGCTACGTGCGTGTTGTTGGCTGCGGCAGAAAAGTTTGCGGATTAACCGTGAATTTGCAGGAAACAGCATATTGGCTGGATGGTCTTTTTCCGGGAGACTTGAAGTTCTCCCGGATTAACGGCCTGCATATTGCCAGCATTGATCTGAGTTCCGATGACACCACTGAGGCGTTGGCCTGCACCGCGGATTTCGGCCAGGTGGACACTGGTTTGGTGAGTTCGGAAGAGGCGTTCGAGGACAGGGGCGTCGAAAAGCAGGTGGAGGTGCGCAGCGAGATTTTCTGCGTGGCATCTGCTGAGCCTGAGGTTGTGGAACGCGCGGTGGTGGCTGCGGCGTCGTTTTTGGCGGAGAGCAACACCATTCAGACTGGTATTGTGCCTGCTCAGCCGGGCCAATTGCTGCCTGCGGTGGGGGTATTTGGTGGGCTGGCGGAGATGCCCGGGATTGAAGTTCGGCATGGGTTGCTGGTTGCGCCGTATGTCTGGTCGGATGGGGTGCCCCGGATGCGTGAGGATGACCGCATCACCACGATGCTACAGCTTGTGATGCTCACCGACGATGAATATGAGTACGCCACCACCTATGGTGTTGACGAGCTTCAGGAAGCGATGGTGAACGAGGGGGTCAATATTCTCGATTTGGGCCGATAGCCAGGTACTTATCGCGTTATCGGCCCCGGATGGGGGTTAACCTGAGAATTCTTTATTGAAAAAGGGCTGCGTGGCCACGAATGACCTGGACAGCTCGACTTGTGCATTGGTATTATTAGTGTATCCTGTGAAAAATACTTATTAATTTTAGTTTATATTTCAACTAATTTTTAGAAAACGGATGTCACGTGGATTCGCTGTTTAGGAAAACCAATGATCCTCAGCTCTGAACACACCAACACAACCCGCGCCAGGATAGTCACACTGCTGACAGCGCTGTGCATCGTGCTGTCCATCAGCGTTGGGGCTGTCGCGACCGTCACAGGAACCGCCGTCGCCCACGCACAAACCGCCAACAACCAAACGAGTGAGCCTCGTGCGGGCGATGCCTGGTCAACCCGAACCAACACCCGCAAGCTCGACGGCACCTACGCCACCTGGGCGGCCCGCTTCAACACCACTGCGCTTGCCGCAAACGTTCCCAACCTTGCTTTTACCGGCACCCCCACGCAGCTCACCTTCACGGTGACCGCCGACGACGGGCAGGTACTCGTCGATGAACAGCCCTATTGGGAACTCCACCGCGTTGAGGCTGGAAAGGCCGGGGGCACCGGGGAAGCGGACTCCGCCACCCTCCTGGCCTCTGCGGCAGTCGCGGCAGATGGCTACAGTGTCAGCTACGAATTCACCGATGTTGCCGGGACCAGCGCGAACGTTACTATCAACGGCCCCTTCGCCCCCAACACCACCTACGAGGTGCGCTTCCACACCATCCCCATCAGCCCTGCGAAACCCTACTTCGATCGCGGTGCTGGCATCCATGTCACCACCGCCATCGCGGGGCTTAACTCCACGGCCACGAACTACGACATCAGCGGCACCATCACCAGCGAGGAGACCACGCCAGGCTTCGGTACGTTCTCCATCACCAACCTGGTTCAAGGCGGGGCAGCCGACAAGATGCCCGCAGGCGCGCGCTTCATTATCAACGGCACCTACACCCTTCCCAACGGCACCACCACCAGCGACTACGCTGACTGGTCCGCCCCGGGGACCATCCGCGCCGACAAAACCGGCGGCGCCTTCACCATGATGGTGGGCAAAGACAACGCCGCCACGCTTGACGACGCCGCCCACCCCGGGCACATCACCCAGTTTCCGCTGGGCACGCGCATTGACTTCAAAGAACAACAACCCCAAGACTCGTGGGAGTACGCCTGGGCGCCGCCCTTTTTCCGCATCGGAAACGACATCATTTCCGGCGTGACACTCAGTGCAGAAAAAACCCACATTGAGGTAGTGAACCAGGTACACATGCGAAGCGACGTCACACCTGCCTGGACATTGCTCACCGGCATTCCATTCCTCGGATCCGTCATCGCCCCGCTCGTAGCCTCAGGACTGGGGATCCTACCTACTGGATCGTCCACGCCGTCTGGGGCTGGCATGTCGGGGGCAGCGCAATCAGCAGCCCCCGACAACCCGGTCGTGCTCAGCGCGAATGGCTTCTCCGGCTCATCCCAGCCCGGCGAACTTTCCCAAGGGGATTCCGGTCACGAGCAGCCCAGCATCGCCCAGGCAGAAGTCCTCAACCGGGACGGGGGAACCGCGCGAAAGATCGCAGGCAATGCAGGCACGTCTGCCCATATGGACGTGTCTGCGGTGCGCGCCACCTCATCCTCCGCCGTGCTTGATGCGCTGCGTGTGGGCTGGGTAGTTATCGTTTTGGCACTGCTGTTGCTGGTCGTCGCCGTGGGACTACTGATTACCGTGGCGTACCGCAATCGCCTGTAACCCTGTAACCAGGCGCGGGTGTCCCCGTGTCTGGCCTGGGCGGTAGGCTCTACATCGTGGCTCTTTATCGTAAGTATCGTCCAGCCTCTTTCGCGGAGGTGATCGGCCAGGATCATGTGACCAGGCCGTTGTCCGTCGCTCTTGATAGCGGACGTATCAATCATGCTTACTTATTTACTGGCCCGCGGGGGTGCGGTAAAACATCGTCGGCTCGTATTTTGGCGCGGTCCCTCAACTGCGTGCAAGGGCCAACGTCCACCCCCTGTGGGGTGTGTAACTCGTGTGTGTCGCTGGCACCCGGGGGGCCGGGCAACCTGGACGTGGTGGAGCTGGATGCCGCCAGCCACAATGGCGTGGACGATATGCGTGACCTGCGCGATCGCGCCACATACGCCCCGGCGGAATCCCGCTACCGCATCTTCATTATCGACGAAGCCCACATGATCACCACCCAGGGCTTCAACGCCCTGCTGAAGATTGTGGAGGAACCCCCAGAGCACCTGATCTTCATTTTCGCCACCACCGAGCCGGAAAAAGTCATTGGCACCATCCGCTCCCGCACGCACAACTACCCGTTCCGGCTGCTCGCCCCGCCGGACATGCGCATGCTGCTGGAACGCACCTGCCAGGCGGAAAGCGTGCAGGTAGAGGATTCCGTTTACCCACTGATCATTCGCGCCGGGGGAGGCTCGCCCCGTGATTCACTCTCCGTCCTGGATCAACTGCTCGCGGGCACTGGTCCAGAGGGGTTGACGTACGATCTTGCCTCCCGGCTGTTAGGCATCACCAGTTCCACGCTTATCGACGCCGCCGTGGACGCCCTGGCCACCAGCGACAGCGCAGGTATGTTCCTCGCGGTAGATCACGCCATCGCCGCAGGTTTGGAACCCAGGCGTTTTACTGCCGACTTACTAGACCACTTCCGTGACCTCATGGTGTTGCAGGCTGTGCCCGATGCGGTGGACAACGGCCTGGTGGACGCCCCGCAAGACCGCATCGAGACGCTACAGCGGCAAGCCGCGTCCTTCCAACCAGCGGCTCTGGCTGCCATCGCCTCCACCATCAACAGCAATGTGGACGACATGCGCAACGCCACCGCGCCCAGGCTGCTTCTGGAAATCCTGGCGGCGAAGCTCATTCTTTCCGCGTCCGGTGGGGGAGTGGTTCAGGCTGCGCCTGTCACCTCTGCTGCGGCACCAGCACCAACGCCGCCTGCGCCTGCACCCGCGCCCTCGCCAAGTGGTCGGGTCTACGAGCGGAAATCCCAGCGTCTTGCGCGGGAAGCAGCCGAGGCTGCAGCGCAGGCATCTGCTGCTCCAGAACCCGAACCCGAAGTGGCACAGGTCCAGGCCCCAGAACCCGAACCTGTTCCAGCGCCCGAACCCGTGGTTGAGCAACAGCCTGAGCCGGAACCCGAACCAGCACCGGAACCCCAACCCGAACCCGCGCAGCCTGCCGCGTCTGTTGCCGAGCAGGTCCGTTCGCAATGGACAGCCGTGCGCACGAAGGTTGGAAGCGCGAATAAGGTTGCCGAGATTATGCTCACCGAAGCCCGGGTGCTGGGCATGCGCGACGGCACCCTAGTCATCGGGCACAACACTGGCGCCCTGGCCTCTCGACTGAACGATCCCCGCAACAACCAAGCCATCGTGGACGCGGTGAAGGACGTTGTGGGAGTTGAAGTGCCGATCACCTGCGTGATTGGGACAAACCCCAGTGAGGCCGGAATTAGTGCGGAGAACACGGGGGAGCTGACGCCAAAAAAACCGTGGACCCCACCGGTCGTTGAGAAGAACGAGGAGAAGCCGGGAGAAGAAGAAAAACCCGCCTCGACCGGATGGGGAAAGCCCGCCACTCTCGGTGGGCCGCAAGATGAGGTGCCTCAAGCTCCGCAGCCTGCGGTACCCCCGAAAGACGTCGATACGCAGCCAAAAGAGGAGCCCCGGAAGCTGAAACGCTGGGAGGAAGCGGCGGCGCGGGGGCGGGCTGCTCTGGAGGCAAACGGTGGCATGCCGGAGCCTCCACCACCACCGCCAATGGACGAGTCAGTGCCGCTGCCGCCCGAACCCGATGACGACGTGCCGCCCCCTCCAGCAGGTGACCCCTACGGTTACCCCGCAGATGAGGGTATTCCCGCGCCGCCGCCACCGCCAGCGGACACAAATGCGGAGGAAGAGGAAATGCTGCGGGAAGCTGCGCAGGAGCCGGGAAACCGCGACCGTCGAGACGCAAAAACCGTAGCCATGGACCTGCTGAGCCAAGAGCTCGGCGCCAAGCCCGTCTAACAGCCCCACGGCGGCGGCAAAAAATATTAGACTCGTACTACTACTGACGACACGAAAGGTACATAATGACTGAGCCTAACGACATGGCCGCACTCATGGCGCAAGCCCAGGAGATGAAAGCCCAGCTGGACCAAGCCCAGCAAGAAATCATGGCAGCCTCCGTGGTCGGCGAAGCCGGAAATGGACTGGTCAAGGCCACCATGGGTGGCAACGGTCAAATCTCCGACCTGGTTATCGACCCCAAAGTCGTTGACCCCGAGGACGTAGACACCCTCCAAGACCTCATCCTCGGCGCACTTGCCGACGCCCACCAGAAAGTCGCCGCCCTCGCCGAAGAAAAAATCGGCCCCCTCTCCCAGGGCTTCCAAGGAATGTTCTAAACCTTCCACTCAACGTGCGGCCAGGGCAGATGTATACGCACCTGGCCGCTTTTCCACGTCACACACAGAAAAGGCTCGCTCACCACAGTGTTTGAAGGACCACTCCAGGACCTCATCGACGAACTTTCCCGGCTACCAGGCGTAGGTCCAAAAAGCGCCCAACGGATCGCCTTCCACCTCCTCACCGCCGAAACCACCGACATCAACAGGCTTATCGACGCCCTCGGGGCCGTGCAGCATGGCGTCACCTTCTGCCGCATCTGCAGCAACATCTCCCGCGAAGAAATCTGCCGCTTCTGCGCCGATTCGGGGCGCGACCCTGGCATTATTTGCGTGGTTGAAGAACCCAAAGACATCCAAGTCATCGAACGCACCGGTGAATACAGCGGGCGGTATCATGTGCTCGGTGGGGCGCTCGATCCCCTGGCCAACATTGGACCCAAAGACCTGAGCATTACCGCCCTGCTTCAACGCGTCGGCGGTGTCCTAGACGACGTGGAAGGTCGGAACATCCCCGAAGTGCGCGAAGTCATCCTGGCTACCGACCCCAACACCGAAGGCGAAGCCACCGCCTCCTACCTAGCGCGCATGCTTCGCGACTTCCCCGACCTTATAGTCTCCCGCCTAGCCAGCGGCATGCCCCTCGGCGGCGACCTCGAATTCGTGGACGAACTCACCCTCTCCCGGGCGCTGAGCGGGAGGTTGAGACTATAGGGGGGTAGCGATTGAGAAACGTCATATGATTGCCGGCATGGGCAAAAAGTACCGATTCTATATTTTTCTGGTTCTGGCAGCACCAAGATGGTGGCCGAAGTGGTTGCAGAGACCCTATCGGGCAGTGAGATTGAGCCAGTGATGATGGAGGTCACGCAGAAGCTGTCGGCCGATGATGTAGCACCGTACGGTTTCTTTGTTGTGCTAACGCCGACCTATAACGCGCGTCCGTCGCAGTTGCTGCTCGACTTTATCGATGGGCTGCCGTTAGCGCGCTATGAGAAAGCTGCCTATGTTATCGCCACATACGGCTTGTATCCAATCAACTGCCAACGCATTGTTGGGCAGCGTCTATTGAGTCGGGGAATTCGGCCGGTTGGATATGGTGGGGTTCGCGGTCCGGCATCTGACGGTTCTTTACTATTCCCAAGTTGGCTTTCCTTCATGTTCCACTACGAAAAGCATGTTCCCCGAAAAATACGTGCCATGGTTGAAGAGATAGAAGCGTTGGCACAGGACTGGCGTTCGCGGCCAACAACATTGCCGCAGTTCAAGTGGTACGCTCCGCTCGATTTTCCGGTCAACACGGTTTTCACTCGCTGGTACTTCCGGCGCTTCTACCGGCCGAACATTCGTGTGCTACCGGACCGCTGGGACGGTAAACCCATTGACGATGCCTATCCAGAAGCATGGCAGAAAAATGGCAACGGAGTGCCGGTATATCACCCAGAATCTGATCACGATTTTGCTCTGCGGGCCGTCCACAGGACGCCACATAAGGCAGTTATTTTCCATGATCGCATGAAGGACAAGCCCCGCTTAACGCCGGAATTCTATGCGGAGCGCAAGCGGGAGATTTTAGAGCGTATGCGGTAGGAGGTTTTGTCGCTGGGTGTAGTAGTGCCGTCATAGTGTTTGCTCATCAAACTGTCGCTTTTGGCGTCTGAAAACGACAGTTTGATGAGCAAACACTATAGGACACCGTTCACAAAAGCCTGGTGTATCAGTGGTCTCATTGTTTATGACGGTACTTAACGTCTCCCGTTGCTGCAGGAAAAGAAGAGGCCCCTGGGACCCCAGCCGGACGATTGGCCCTAGAGATCTCGCGTGGGGAACTTTCGCTGGTCACGTAGTGCTGCTTGTTTGCTATCTAGGTGGATGTGTGGTTTCCTCAACCAAGGAATCAACAGTATCTCACCTACTACACCATTATGGAAAGCACACACCCCCTCATCGCAATGACGTTCAGCGGACCAGCCCACTCGCAGCCTGTGGTCCGCTTGGTTTCTGAACCCATTATTCCCGCCGAAACCACCATGCTGGGACTATTCGGCCTGCATGCCGACACACAACAGGCAGTGGGGACAAGCACCCAACACGCTGTTGGTTTTCCTGCATGGCCAATTATGACCGACCCAGACAATGCCCACCATGCCTTGAATCTGGTCGCCGAGCTGGAACAGATTCGCCGTCGCCCCAGTCTTCGGCGGGCTAGAACACGTATTAATGCTGTGACCGCGCAGTTGGCAGCTTCTGCACCGCATTTTGCCCCGACGTTTTTGGAGGAGGTTGCCCGGATTTTCGTCACCGTGGGGAACCGACAAGCCGCACGACAATTTTTCGGCAAAGCGAGGGCGGTGGAGCGTGCTCATAAAGTGGCGATTGATCTAGAACGGCACCAGGCTGCGTGTGTGGAGTTTGCTCATGCTGGTGTTGTTGGTGCTGCGGAACTGGTGGCGGAATGCCGTGCAGTTGGAACTCGTGACGGTGATGCCAAGCAGGGGTTTACGTATGCATTTGGGTTGGTGCATGCTCAGGCTCGGGCGGGGGTGTGTCCGTCAACGGGCGTGGTTGTGGTGCTACGGCAGTTGGGCCAGCGCGCGGGGATGACTTCGGCTGAGGTTGATCAAGCACTGGTGGCCGGATTGCTGGGGCTTGCTGTGCTTACAAAGGCGCCGACCAAGTTGTTTGTGGTGCTTGCTGAGGCGTTGAAGCAGCATCCAAAGGCGCTTGAGGTGTTGTGGGGTGTTACACCTCGGAAAACAAAGCCGCTGCATTTTCTGCGGTTGTGGCATGCTGCGGGGTTGTTGGAGTTTATGCACACTGATCGTGCGCGCTACGCGCAGTGGTTGGTGGAATTTATTAATACCTACAGTGATGATGATGAAATAAGCGACTACAGTGCGGTGCTTGAGGGGGAGCTTGCCTATTGTGGTGATGCGCTTCGTGGGTTGCGTGTACGCAGGAATTTTATGTGGATGCCGCTTAATGTTATCGATATATTATGTGAATATGACGTCTCCTGGGATGTCAAAGGTCTTGGCATTGCCATGGGGGAAGTAGATTGGGCTTATTGGCTGGAGGATGAGCATGCTGAAAATCGTCGACCTCTACTACATGCGGCACGCCATCAAGATATTTCTTCATGTTTTGTTGAAGGAATTTTCGATTTCGAGGTCAAGAAATATCTTGATGTTTTCCTTTCCCATGAGGGTGCGCGAATAATACTAGGTAAAAAAATAGATGAACTAGTAGGTCGCACGGAAGATATCTTCAATAATAATAAAATTATTGATGATTGGTCTTTTCTGGCGGTGCCAAAAGTGTATGATGTCTATGGTGAGCGAGTGAAAAAACTCTTTACTCGTAATGCTGATGAGCTCTTGGTGGCCGCGCTACATGCAGGAACGATAGCGGAATTAACCTGGCCTGCTTATGAGCAAGCGGTTGCGCAAGTTAGGTCGAAATCTAAGAAAATTGATTTTAACGTCTTCGATTCTTTCCCTGCTGTGGCGGTAGTCTCTGGGGCATATGTAGAGGTGGTGGATGGTGATGCCACACTAGCCAGTGGAGAACTTCCTGCGCGCTATGAAAACATTCATTCGGTTTTAACCGTTGGTGATAAAGTTCAAGTTTATCTTACGCCGCATAACCAGTCAGATGGTCGCCTTATGTGGCTGGGTGATTTGCAAACTTATTCAGTAGACGAACATAGGTGGGGTTCTGAGGGTGTCAGCCTGCCTCTTTCCGATGGAACACGTTTAACAGCTTTTGGTCTACTGCGGCCGACGGAGTTGAAGTTAGGGTTATGCAATTTCGGGAACGTTATAGCTATAAATAAAGAAAATTCACCCATTTTTGCATCAGCTTATAACGAAGATGAACTGGTGCTATGGGATGGAACTGATTATAAAAAATGGGAGGGAACTGCTAGGGAAGCACTAGAAAAAATAGGTGCGTTTTCCTATGGGGTAGATATTTCAGAAATCCCAGAAGAATCCAAAATCATGACTGGATTATCAACCATTATTCCAGCCTTTCCAACGACTAAGCATAGCCTGCTTGGCGCTGTGCAGGGGAACCATGTTTACATTCAATATGAATATAATGATGACTATTATATTGTCTCGCCGCATGGTAACTACAAGTGTGATAGTAATTTCCAGGGTGCCATTCCTAAACCTGGTGGTGGTATATGGCTTGTATGTAATAGTAGTTCCCCCTGGAAAGATACTGAAACAGAAGTGAAAATCACATTACAAGATAAAGATTCCCCATTTCAAAATTTGCCTTTTGCTGCATTTCATCAGTTTCACTATCGTGATGAACATGCAAGTAAGCTCATGCGAGTCTATACCCATGACCAAGCACGGCAAGTGTTCGACGCAGTAACTGATAACGAAGTATATTCCATTTTTTCTCATCAATTAAGAAGTGGCGATGAGATATTACTAAACGAACTTGTAGCCACGCAACGCACTATCCGCGTACAAGTTGCGAAATTTCAAGAACTTGTCAAGCAGTTAACTCAAAGCGCTGCCGTCCCTGATATTTGCATCAGTGAACCAGCTGCAAACTTACTATATCTATACTTAGATAAACGATCCTATGATTATCTACATTTAGCATCGCGTGATGCTCAAATCATCGCATCGTTCATTGTCGATCCCGATAACTTTTCCGCTCTTTCTTCCGATGAGTTTGACTCTGAATGGGTCAAACTCATGCATAATGAACGTTTCATCATTGGCATGCTGGGCTCTCCCTTGCTTCCTCAACTCTATAAAAAAGATAATGCTTTTACCGACCTAGTAGATTTTTTCCGTACAGCAACTAAACTTGGTATCTTTGGATGTGGTTGGCGCCGAGCTTCCATTGATATTGGTACCTATGAGTCAGTTGAATACGTGGCAGATATTCTTCCTCACGGTTCTGTCGTTGAGGGGTGTCTTGTGCTTGATTCTGAATATGACTGGAATGGAAGTAAATGTAGTATATCTCGCATTATTCTCACTCCTGATGGTCGGGAAAAAGTTGGCGAATATACAGTTAAGTACAATCAAGATGTCAGCATGAATGCCGAGGATTTCCTTGCCTGTCTCGATGCGATCAGTGAAACGGGCAGTAGAACCCTTAATGAAGATGCAATAAAGGAAATCTCTCGGGGAACCGGCCTGATTCCCGCCACTGTCCGCTATGTATTTGGTGGTATGAAACATCATGATGATTTTGATTTTCCAAGTAGCTATGGATTTACAACCGTAGAGAGAGCAATTACAAGACTTTACCTACATTTCTTGGCAGATGAATGTCTTGATCATTTTTCTAAAAATAACAACGATGATCAGCAGTTTACTGGTTTCCTTCAGTTACTGGCTCACGCTGTACCGCAAACCGATCCAGTAGCTTATATCCAGCAGGGGCCGGATACTGCAGCCATTATTTCTTATTGGCAAGAAATATTAGGAGAACCCGGTATGCATATCACCGCTGATATGCACTACAAGGTTCTTGTGGATTCTCATGTGACGTTACATTCGCCGTGGTACAGACCAGTGTACGAAATAATTTTTAATCGTCCCGAACTAGACCCTTCAAGTTGGCCACCTTTCTACAAGGACTCTCTTGCGATCTACTTGCATTTGGCGCAGAACCTAGAGCTCAACGATCCGGGAAGGCCATTTGTTGCCCATAAGCTCACGTGGCTGCGTGAATCCGTAGAGAAAAACTTGAAAAATTCTGAGTATCTTGCCACTGTTCCTTTTGGCAGTAGTTTCACTGATCCCGGTTTTACTGGAGATAAGCACCCTGATGTTCAGGCAATCAGGCTTTTAATGGACGGCCACCTGGATGCCTACATTGCAGATCTCAGCATTGTGCATGATGTGGAAGGGTGCTCCTGGGACCCTGCGGTTTCCGCCCCTGAGGTAGTAGACCATGCTGCCACCCAGTTGAATGTCAGCCATGATGCCGCGCGCTATTACCTGCAGATGTTGGGTTTGATGTACCCAACTGACGCAGATATTCGTAGGTGGAACAGCTGGAATGCGGCCACTCAGCAGGCGGCAATTGCCGAGTTAGCAGACCGTGGGTTGATTGTGGAAGGCCATCGTGAGCGTGCGGGCCGCAGTTGGTTCCTACCTGGTGCCTGGCTTGAAGGTAGAAAGAAGGATCGCCCGACAGAGGAGTGGAAAGCAAAGCATTATTTGTTGTGGCAGGATCTCAAAGTTCGGCCGGTGCTTCCTGGAAGTCCTTTGCTTATGCCAATCGCGCAGCTGTATCAGCAGGTATGGCAACGCTACATTTCTGGTGATGTGCCGGGTTATGTGGAACTACGTACCAAAAAGTATCGGCCGCGGAAAAACCGTTAGTGGGCGTTGTTAACGTGCCGCTCGACGCACGTTTCCGATCACGGCCAATGCTCTACCAAGATCCCAGTTCACACCCCAGGCCCGCATAAGCCCCCAGAACCTCCCAAAAACCTACCTCAATCTCTCCTTCCTTAGCTGCTCAACCTCGGGAATATCCAGCGGCTCCAGCGAGGACAGTTCAACACCCATCGCACGAGCTAGCAGCAGGTCGGCAAGCTGAGGGTTGCGGGCGAGCGCTGGTCCGTGCATGTAGGTGGCTATGATGCTGCCTTGTACTACGCCTTCGGCGCCTACTTGCCCGTCAGCCTCAGCGGAACCGTCAGCGGTTGCGCCGTGGGCATCGCAGTTTCCTACACCCCGGATCACGCGCCCGAGGGGGGCGGCGTCGGGACCAAGGATGGTGGCACCCATGTGGTTTTCAAAGCCGGTGAGTGTGTCGGTGAGTTCCGGGATTCCGGCTGGGGTGGAGATGAGTTCGCCGATGGTGCGTTTCCCAAGGGAGCTGGTGGTGGCGTCGATGAGTCCAACGCCGTCGACGATGCGCCCGTCAGCGCGGAAGGATTCGCCGAGGACTTGCAGCCCGGCGCATATGGCGAAGATGGGTCGCCCGAGGTTGGCGGCTTCGATGAGTCCCCGGTGTTCGGTGAGGTGTTTTGCTGCGAGGATTTGGGCGGTGTCTTCGCCACCGCCGACGCAGTAGAGGTCCAGGTTGGTGGGCACGGGTTCGCCAAGTTTGATGGTCACGACCTCCGTGTCAATGCCGCGCTTGCGGGCGCGTCCCCGCAGGACCAGGGCGTTGCCGTTGTCGCCGTAGGTGCCTAGGACGTCGGGGAGGATGAGTCCGATGGTTAGTTCGCTCATTTGCGCACCTCTGTTATTTTCTCCAGGGCTTTTTTCAGGTCGCGGAATGCTGTGTAATTGGCGAGTACTTCGACGCGTCCGGGTGGGCAACTGCGGATGGCCGCCACGGTGCTGGGCACGTGGGTGTGGGGCACATCGGCGTAGATGAGTCGGACGGCGAGGTCGGTACCACGTTCTCCGGCTGCGACAATGTGGGTGTTTTCGAATGCTTCGAAGGAGACGTCCCAGAGCCAGGAGAGGTCTTCGCCGTCGGCGACTTGCCCGTTGACGCTGATCACGATGCCGTCGGCGGTGCGGTCCACCATGGAGAGTGCTTCTTGCCACCCTGCGGGGTTCTTGGCCAGGAGCATGTGTACTTCCCATTGTTCGAAAGTAATGGTGGAGTAGCGTCCGGCCACGTTGGAGACGGCTTGGACTGCCTGCACTGCCCCATCAAGGGGGATCTTAAACACTTCGATGGCGGCGGCGAGCGCTTCTGTGGCATTGCCGCGGTTAGCATTGCCGGGCAGAGTCAACGACAAAGACACAACCTCCGCCGAAACCTCAGAAGGTACTGCAATGCCTGATTCGCTGATGCTCCAGGTGGGTGTGGGGCGGCGGAAGGTGCGGCCGTCGGCAAGCGGGGTGAGGGCGTGCCAGTCGTCGCCGTCGCGGACGATGTGCCCGCCGGTGCGGGGGCAGCTGACGGAGTCGCCAACCCAGCCTGCGCCTGCGGAGACCCAGATGACGTTGGGTGCGTCGTAGGCAACGGAGGTGACCAGGACGTCGTCGCAGTTGGCGATCACGGTCATTTCTGGGTGTGCTTCCACGCAGGCCCGCAGACGCCGCTCGATGGTGTTGATTTCGCCCACGCGGTCAAGCTGGTCGCGGGTGAGGTTCAACAGCACCAGGCAGGAAGGGTTCAGGCGGTCGGCAACCGCGGGGACGTGCAGTTCGTCGCATTCCAGCACCACGTGCGACGCCCCGCGACCCGCCATGAGTGCGGAAATGATGCCGGCGTCCATGTTGTCGCCACCTTCGTTGGTGGCCACGGCGTACTGTGTGCGCAGCGCTGCAGCCAGCATGCGTGTGGTGGTGGATTTTCCGTTGGTGCCGGTGATCAGGGCCACGGGGCGTCCGCCACCGAGGTTGGCCATGATGTTCGGATCAATGGCCCCCGCGATGAGGCCGCCGATCATGCCACCGGCCCCCCGACCAGTCATTTGCGACGCCTTGGTGGCCAGTGTCGCCGCTGTGGTGGCTACGGTAGTGCGCAGCCGCTGCAGAGGCGCAGGAAGGTTCAAGCTCATTCCCTAAATACTAGTGAATCCAGCGCTTATTCGGCGGTACCTGCACGAACATTTTGGGTGAGCTGCATAAATTCAGTATCGGACACCAAAGGAATGCCTTTGCGGCGCGCGTGCATGGCCTTTCCGCGTAGTTCCCCCTCCTGGTTGCACACCACCAGGCTGGTTTCCCGGGTGAGCTGTTCAGAGTAGGCGAGTCCTGCATCCATCGCCGCCGCGATTATCTCGTCGGGGTCAACGGTGATGTCGGGGGTGATCACCACCTCCATCCCCTGCACCAGTTCCTTTCCGGGTTGGTGCATGCCGGGATTGGTGTAGCGGCGGGTGGCGGTCGCGGCGTCGAGACGCAGGCGGCTGCGCTGCAGGCCAAAACGATCCCCACGCAGGTCATTCGGGCTTGCCTGAACCACGTCACTGTCTCTCAGGCGGTTGAAAAACATGCGTCCGAGCAGCAGCGTGTTTTCCCGCGCCAGCTGCTCGGCCGGGATGGCCGCGCGCGCCACGGATGCCTTGGGCGAGGGGACGCGCATGCCGAGTGCCCGTGCCACCGCTCGTAGGCGCGTGTCCGGCAGGTTTGCGTGACGACGCCGCGCGCTCTCCAAGGTGTCCACCACCATCTCAGGTCGGGGGATGTGCCCTATCCGGCGTCGTCGTCCCCGCTGTCCGCGTCGTTGTCCCCGGCTGCGTGGGCCTTTAGCGTTGAGGACGCGCACGGCGCGCCTGGATTCCGCGACGATGAAACCCCAGTCGCGGGTGGAATTGTGCACGATGAGGGTGCGGCCGTCTATAAACGCGCAGATCTGGCGCAGTTGTGTTTCAAAGCCCACGCCCTGCTCAATGTCCTCCGAAGTGAGGGAGTGTAGGTGCCGGGGACCGGGGTTATCGCCGGGGTTGAACACGCAGAAGTAGGTGTCCACAACCTCGCCGTCGGGGGAGTAGGTAGCCATGTGCAGGCCCACCATGCGGGACGTGGCGGGGTGAATGCCGGTGGACAGTACCGTTGCAGCGACATAGGGGGCGGCGGCGAGTTCGGCGCGGCGCTGTTCCTCGCGTTCCGCCCGACGCCCAGCGTCACGCCCAGTATCACGCCCTGCCTCGCGTTCGGCCTTGGGCGGTGTGGTGGGGTTGGCGTGGCTAAATGTTGGTTTCTGCGTGGGGCTCACGCCGGTGATTCTACCTGTTTGGGGGTGCCTATTTGGAAAAAGTGCTTGCTTGGCAGGGGGTGGCGTTAAATAATGAATGAAATTCATAATTAACTAAGGCAACCCTTATTTAATGTGATGGGGGTTGGGCAAGCATCACTGCAAACATCACTAAGGAATCGCAATGACACAACCAACAATGCAATCCACAATGCAACCAAAAATGCGCAAAACCTCAGCTCAGAGCATCACTAATCCGCGGTACCTTGTATACGCGGGTGTTTTCACCGCCCTGTACTTTGTCATCACCTTCGGCAGTGGGATGCTGGGAATTATCTCTCCCCTCATGATCATTGTCGGCGCCTTGATCGGAGTGGTCTGCAACGGTGTCGTTGTGATGCTCTACATCGCCAAAACCCCCTACTTTGGCGCACTCACCATCACAGGTACCATTGTCGGTTTCCTCATGATGGCCACCGGACACACCTGGTATGTCAGCATCCTTGGCCTGGCAATGGGTTTCCTCGCAGACCTCATCGCCAACAGTGGACACTACCGAGGGCGCATCACCAACTGCCTCGCCTACGCCGTACTAAACCTGTGGAGCATCGCGCCCATCGCACCCATCTTCTACAACTCAGATGCCTACTTCGCCCACGTCCAGGACTCCATGAGTGCCGAGTACGCCGAGGCCATGCAGCAACTACTCACCCCCACCGTGTTGATATGTTGGATGGTTCTTACCTTCATCATCTCCTTTGTTGCCGCCAATATCGGCATGACCATGCTGAAAAAGCACTTCCAGCGAGCAGGCGTCGTTTAATGAACCACGTCCCATCTCGCGTTCCCGCGCGCAGCCTCACAGGCAGAAGCGGCCTAGACCCCCGCACCAAACTGCTCACCATTACCGTGTGCAACATGCTGGCGATGGGTGCCTTTCCCAGCAAGGTTCTGTGGATCATCGTGGCCTTAGCCGCCCTGTTGCTGCTTATCGACGCTTCCCTCCGAGCCGTCGCCACCTACGCCACCGGAATTGCCATCGCCGCAGTGCTATACGCTGCACCCCTGCTGCCGCATAATTCGGTCACCGGCTGGATCATCGCCACTAGCGCGTTGGTGGGGTATTGGCTGGCGCGCATCGGCACCTGCATCGCACTGGCCTACTGGATGATCACCAGCACCACCGTCAGCGAACTCATCACGGCGTTCCGGCAGCTCCACGCCCCACGCGCCTTCATCATTCCCCTCGCCGTGGTGTTCCGCTTCATCCCCGTCGCCTTCCAGGAATTCCGTGGTGTCCTTGAGGCCCTGGCCCTGCGCGGATTCAGCGGCTCGGCACTGTGGTTGCATCCCGTCCGCACCGCCGAAAAACTCATCGTCCCCGTGCTGTCCGCCTCCGCCCGCATTGCCGACGACCTCGCCGCCGCCGCGCTTATCCGCGGACTCGGCGCGCCGGGCACTCCCACCTCTGTTGTTCGCCTGCGGTTCTCGCTTGTCGACGCCCTGACTATCGCCGTTGTCGCGGCCATCACCGTGTACGCGTTCTGGGGAGGTGCATTGTGAGCATCCACATTGGCGATGTTTCTGTGCAATACACCGGTTCGGAGGAATCGGTGCTGCACGGGATCAGCCTGGACATTGAACCCGGTACCGTCACCCTCATCTGCGGCGCCAGCGGCAGCGGAAAATCCAGCGTATTGCGGCTGATCAACGGCCTGATCCCGCACTTCCACACGGTGGAGGGCACCGGTACCGTTACCGTGGACGGGCACAACGTCGCGGAGACTGAGGTGCACCAGATGGGCACCCTCACCGCCACTGTGTTCCAAAACCCCCGCACACAGTTCTTTACCACCGATGTGGATAGCGAGCTCGCCTTCGCCGGGGAAAACTACCAGCTACCGCCAGACACGATCCGCGCTCGCAGCGCAGAGGCGCTGGAGTACGTGGGCATCAGTGATCTGGCGAGCCGGAACCTGTGGGGCCTGTCTGGTGGGCAGCTGCAGAAAGTCGCCTGCGCGCAAGCCTACGCACAGGACACCCCCATCCTGTTGTTCGACGAACCCACCTCTAACCTTGACCCCGAGTCCATCGAGGACTTCGCCGCCCTGCTGCGCAGGCTCAAGGAACAAGGAAAAACCCTGGTGATAGCCGAGCATCGCGTGTATTTCCTCGCCGGCATTGTGGACCGCGTGATCCTCGTGGAGGACGGCAGGATAGCCCAGGAATTCACTGGTGAAGAATTCTTCCAACTTAATGACGCTCGCCGCCGCGACCTGGGGCTTCGCTGCTTGAGTGCGCCGGAACTCACCGTCCCCGAACAAGAAACCGGCGATGTTCCAGGGCTGCACATTGATTCGGCGGTGGTGTCATTCCAGGGCAAACGTGTCCTTGATATATCCGGTGTTGTGTTTCCCGCGGGCCAGGTCACTGGCCTCGTTGGCCCCAACGGTGCGGGCAAAACCACGCTGGCTCGGGTGCTCTGCGGCCTGCAAAAAATGGATAGAGGAACACTGAAAAACGGCATACGTTTGGTGCATGCTGCGGAAGATGGGGCGTCGATAAGCGAGCCGATGAAGAAGGGCACAGCCTTCCTGGTGATGCAGGATGTGCACCGCCAACTATTTGCGGAAACCGTGGCGCAGGAAGCCGACGCCCAGCACCTGGAACAGCTGGGGCTGGGGCAACTAGCGGAGAGGCACCCGATGTCGCTGTCCGGTGGGCAGAAGCAGCGGCTGGTCATCGCCACGGCTCTCAGTATGAATACCCACGTGCTCATTCTCGACGAACCCACGTCCGGTGTGGACTATCGGCACCTCGTGGACATTTCCGAACAACTAAAAAAGCTGACCGCACGTGGTGTTGTGGTGATCGTGATCAGTCACGACCGTGAGTTCCTTAACCACTGTGCGGACCGCATCGTCCATCTGAACCCCCTTGCAGGAAAGGAGTAACAGCCATGACGAGCAACACCAGTAAACCCATGACTGAGCGTGAAGCCGGAAGGGTTGCGCTGAAAGAACTACTCAAACCCATCTCAGTGCGTCTCCTCGTGGGGCGAACACTCGCGGCTCTGGGCGGTGTGCTCGCCATCGCCCCCTACATTGCACTGGTCAAACTCGGTGCGGTGTTTTATGAGGCGTACTCCACCGGCACGGAGGTGGACACGGCGCGCGTCACCACCATTGTGAACATTCTGATCGGCACATTTGGTGCGCGGCTCGCGTGCATCGGTATTGCCTTGGGGTGACACATTTTGCTGATGCGAAATTCGCGGCACTCGTGCGTGAACGCACTATCGCACGCGTAGCCAGTGCGCCGCTTGGCTGGTTCACCTCTACCAATGCGGGAAAGGTGCGTAAAGCGCTGCAAGACGACATCTCCATGGTGCATGCTCTGGTGGCCCACCAGCCTGTGGATGTGACGCAGGCAATGGTCACTCCGGTTGCCCTGGCCGTCTATGCTTTTGTGATCGACTGGCGGCTCGGGTTGCTGACTATAGCAACATTGCCCATCTACGGGCTCATCATGGCCATAATGATGCGCGGCATGGGCGATAAAACCGTGCAAGTAGACAACAAACTCGCCCAGGTATCCGCCACCATGGTGGAATTTGTCACCGGCATTACCGTGGTCAAAGCCTTCGGTACCGTCGGGCGGGCACACAAACGCTACCAAGACGCAGCTGATGAATTCTCTGCCTTCTACCTCGACTGGACCATCCCGCTACTGCGCAGTAATGCTTTTGCTAACGCTACCGTGACCATTCCGCTGCTGCTGGCCATCAACCTGGGTGGGGGAGCGGCCATGGCGCATGCTGGGTGGGTGGAACCTGCCGACGTGCTGACCACCTCACTGATTGCCCTGATGCTGCCCTACTCCATTGAAGTATTGGGTAACACTGCGTGGACCTACCAAACCGCAGGTGCTGCCGCGCTCCGCGTGACGCAAGCGCTGGACATTCCGATTCTGGAGACGCGAGCTGGGGGAGATGCGCAGGTCGATGATGCTGCTGACGAGAATGCTAGTGGGCCTGTGATTGCAGGCTCGGATGTGGCCTATGAGGAGGTGTCTTTCTCCTATGGGGATGTGCTGGCCGTGGATCACGCCAGTTTCGAACTGAAGGAAGGCACCGTCACCGCTCTGGTTGGCCCTTCTGGTTCGGGCAAGTCCACGCTGGCAACCCTGCTGGCCCGGTTCAACGATCCCGACTCGGGTCGCATCACTCTGGGTGGTGTTGACTTAAAAGACATCCCTTCGAATGAACTGTATAAGCATGTTGCGTTTGTGCTGCAGGACCCGCAGCTACTACGCATTTCACTGCGCGATAACATCGCTTTGGGTAAGCCCGGTGCCAGCTATGAAGAAGTCCGCGAGGCCGCGCGCAGCGCCCATATCCTGGACGTGATTGAAGCGCTCCCCGACGGGTTTGACACCATCTACGGCTCCGATCAGGGACTTTCCGGTGGTCAGGAGCAACGCATCGCCATCGCCCGTGCCCTACTGATTGACGCCCCGGTACTCATCCTTGATGAGGCTACCGCTTTCACCGACCCCGAATCCGAGGCAGAAATCCAACGGGCACTCAGCACGTTGGTCCAAGGCCGCACCGTGCTTGTGATCGCACACCGCCCTGAATCCATTGTCGGCGCGGACCGCATCATCGTGGTTGATCGCGGGCGTGTGGTGGCCAGCGGAACTCACCATGAACTGCTCGAACAGCCGCTTTACCGTGCGCTTTGGCAGCACGCACCCGCCCAGGAGGCATAACCAATGAAACTCACACTCGTAGACATCATTCCCCGCATCAAAAGGATGCTTAAAGAACAGCGTCTGATCAACACCACCATCTGGTTCAGCATTGCTGCTGGACTCATCGAAGGTGTTGCCCTATGCCTGTTGCTGCCTTGCGTCACTGCTCTGGCCAACAACGAACCGGTATGGGGGCTTGGGGTGTGGGGTTGGGTGATTGTGCTCAGCATCCTCGCCGTAGTCAGTGCCATTGTGGGATATGTGCAAAGCCTGCGGGGCTACCAAACGGCCCTGGACTTCCTGGTTAATGTGCACAAAAAAGTTGGTGACCAGGTGTCATCGCTTCCACTTGGCTGGTTTAACCGTCCCCTTGCTGGATTGCTGTCCCGACTGGTAGCCAACGAACTCGTCATGACCGGCGAAATCATCGCCCACATGCTCTCTCCCATTATTCAGCGCGTCACCGCCAGTATTGTGCTGCTAGTATTCGCTTGGACGTGGGACTGGCATCTTGGTCTTGCCTGCACCATCTCTATACCCGTATTCCTGCTGCTTGTGCTGTGTACCACCGGGCTGATCAATAAAGGGAAGAGCATTGGTGAACCCACTGAAGTGGAACTCAGCAACCGCCTTGTCGAATTCACACATTGCCAAGCCGCGCTGCGCTCCTGTGGGCGCAGCACCCACTACAGCAAACTCGACAGCGCCAATGCCACATGGCTTAAAGCAAAACGCAGGAAGCTCTGGTACGAAATTGCTGGTAACCTGCTCGGTGGTGCCTTCACGCAAGTGGTGATCGTTACACTGATCAGCCTTGCCGCAAACCTCGCAGTTGGAGGAACCCTCGAACCAGTCGCCACCATCGCTTTCATTGGTTTGTGTCTTCGTTTTACCCATACGCTCGTGGGCATCACCGAAACCGCTGCTAGCCTTGAAGAACGACGCTCCGCCCTCGACTCCATTGACGACGTCCTGACCGCTCAGCCCCTGCCCGAACCTACGGAATCCACGGCACAACCCACGCCCGGGACCATTGATTTTGAGGACGTGACTTTCGGTTACGGGTCGGACAAAACTGTGCTGAACGGTGTGACTTTCCACGTGCCCAACCGCAGCATGGTGGCGTTGGTCGGGCCGTCTGGCTGCGGTAAAACCACTGTGGCCAGGCTGGTCAGCCGCTTCTACGACGTTGATAGTGGTGCGGTGAAAGTTGGTGGGCTTGATGTGCGGGAACAAACAACAGTCACGTTGATGAAAAGCCTCTCCATGGTGTTCCAAGACGTTTATCTCTTCGACGACACTCTTGAAGCCAACATCCGCATCGGTAACCCGGACGCTTCCGAGGAGGAAGTCCACGAAGCAGCCCGTTTGGCAGGCGTGACTGAAATCGTGCAGCGTCTGCCGCGTGGATGGGAGACCTCCGTGGGCGAAGGCGGACGGGCGCTATCTGGGGGTGAACGCCAACGCGTCTCCATCGCGCGTGCGTTGCTGAAAAAAGCACCCATTGTGCTGCTTGATGAGGCCACATCGGCGCTGGACCCGGAAAATGAAACAAATATTGTCGCGGCTGTCGATAAGTTGCGTGAAAACGCAACAGTGCTGGTGATAGCGCACAAACTGGACACCATCAGGAAAGCCGACACCATCGTCCAATTCCGGGCCGACGGCACCATCGAGGACATCGGAACCCACTCCGAACTCTTCGAACGAGGCGGAACCTACCGGGCATTCTGGGACACCCGCGCGGCTGCGCAGGGCTGGCAACTAACGTAGAAACCATGGTCACACCACGACTCGGCCGCAAAACCGGCCCCAAACCCAAATTCACCAGTGAAGACGCTGTTGTGGCTGCGCTCCGCCTCGGCATTGACCGCTTCACCATCGCTGGTGTGGCCACCCAACTCGGTGTGGCCACCTCGGCCGTCTACCGGCTTTTTGAAAGCCGGGACGCCCTCGTCCACGCCTGCCTTGCCCATGCCGGGCATTCCATGACGCCAACGCCCGACGGACTGAGCTGGCAAGACATCCTCCGCCATGCCGCCGAAGAAGTATGGGCATGCTGTGAAAAATACCCCGGGTTGGACATCACCATCTTCCAGTTTCCCAGCGCATTCACACACATTGAGGACTACCTTCGAAATATTGTGAACCAGCTGGTAAAGGCAGGACTTGGCCAGGAACAAGCCGCCTTCGCCTTCGACTTCATTGGCGACACCACCATTGCCTGCCACATCGGTGTTGCGGCGCTCCGGCAGGTTGGTGATGACGGACGTACCGGCATTGAGGTTGTGCGTGATCGTACCACCCATACCAGCATCTTCGTCCCCGATCCCAGCTGGACCGACCGTGGGACGCTTGACCGGAAAGTCGAGTTCATTATTCGGGGGATGGAGAAGGAGGTGGAAGGTTAGGGGCGCGTGAAATGTGCTTACCTTCAAGCACGCAAACGGCCCTTTTTCCGACCTGGGCATAAGCAAACTTTTAGCAAGCGAGTTCTTCCACACACCGAACAATGGGCGGATCGGCGTCCGGCTTCCACAGAGCGCTGATTGGCGGGTGTGGGGGAAGGCCCGACAGAGTGTGAACCTGGACTGCCGGGCCCGGTGCTTCTGCCACAGAGTGGGCAATCAGTGCGCACCCCATCCCAGCCGCAACCAACTCGCGAATACTCGCAGGACTGTGCGTTTCAAACTCCACGCGCGGTTGTGCGTTGAAGGTTGCGAAAGCCTGGTCTAAGAGTTGACGCAGGCCGCTGTCTGGTTGCAGGCATATGAAGGGTTCGGTTGCCACATCCTTTAATGAGGTGACGCGGCGAGGACCCGCCAGGGGAGTGATAAGAACCAGGTGTTCAGGTGCAATTTCTTGATGCTGTAGATGTTTGGAGTGGGCGGCATCGGCATCGGCGGGGCCGATGACCACATCAACCTGGCCTTCCTCAAGGGCGTGTATGAGCTCTGCGATGAGGCCAGTGCGCAGCGATACCGTGACACCCGGATAGCGCGTTCGGAAGCGACTGAGCGCGCTCACCAGGTCAAATTTTCCTGTTAGTGGGGTCACTGCAACCCGAACATGACCCGCCGAGACCGACCGGAACGATCGCATCAGGCGTCTTCCTTCGTCCAGATCGGCGAGAGCCTGACGAACATAGGGAAGAAACCGTTCACCGGCGGCGCTGAGCGTGACGGTTCTTGAACGGTGCAACAGGGTTACTCCCAGCTCCTGTTCTAGCTTCTTGATGTGAGACGAAATCGCAGGTTGAGCAAGGTGTAGGTCTTCGGCGGCCTTAGTGAAACCACCGCAACGCACAACCGCCTCAAAAGACTCCAAGTAACGCAGCTCCATGGTGTCATAATAAATCGTGATGGAAACGATGAAAACTTTGTCTTAGACATATAGTTCCATGAATGCCAGGCTAGTGGTATGACATCAGAACACAACTTTGCAGATACGGCCGTCCGGCATCTCGGCGGTTTGAAGACCTCAGCCCTTGGCTTCGGATGCATGGGCCTTTCCCAGGGGTACGGGCGCGTTGACGACGCCGAATCGATTGCTGCTATTCATGCAGCTCTCGACTCTGGAATCACCATGTTCGACACCGCTATGAGCTACGGGCAAGGACACAACGAAGAATTGGTTGGGCGGGCCGTGGCGAGCAGTGGCGTGCCGCGTGAGCAGATTCAGATCGCGACAAAGTTCGGGATCATGCGCCGCGACGACGGTGTTGGGCTGGATGCCCACCCCGACCGCATTGCCACCTACTGCGAGGATTCCCTGCGCCGACTGGGAACCGACACCATCGACCTCTACTACCTGCACCGCGTGGACCCTCAGGTGCCTATCGAAGACTCCATCGGTGCCATGAGCGAACTGGTCAAGCAAGGAAAAGTGCGCCATCTCGGGGTTTCCGAAGTCACGCCCGACGAACTACGACGCGCTGTGGGTGTTCACCCCATCGCAGCAGTACAACTGGAATGGTCACTAATGTGGCGCGAACCCGAACGCAGCATTATCCCCGTCGCCCGCGAGCTCGGGGTGGGTGTTGTTCCCTACAGCCCGCTCGGGCGTGGGCTACTCGGTGGACTGCTGGATGCTAGCGCTGTTTCTGAAAGCCCGTTTCGCGCAAATGATCCGCGTTTTATTGACGCGAATCTGTCCGCCAATATGCAACAAGTAGATGCATTGACTACTTTTGCAGAATCGCGGGGTATGACTGTTTCGCAGGTTGCTTTGGCCTGGCTGCTTGTCCAAGGTGACGACGTTGTTCCCATTCCCGGTACACGCAAACCAGAACGAGTGAGTGAGAATGCGGAAGCAATGCGCTATTGCTTTAGTGCTGATGATCTTGCTGCGGTGGAAAAGGTCGTGCCAGAGAGTGAATGGGTGGGGGATCGAAGGTCGTTTGCTGTGCCGGTTACTAAGAGGGAGTGAGGAATTTTTTGAATAGACATAGATAATCACATCAATGAGCTAGTTGTAAAAATGTTGAGTAAAATTCTGGTTCCCAGCTGCTGTGTTATTATCAGTCATGATATTACTATGATTGGGAGCTGGTTTTGGTAGGAAGAAATAGAGAAAAGCAGACACTTTCGGGCTGGTTTATTCTTATTGCTGGACTCGTGCTTGTTGGTTTTGCAGCTTGGTCCTTTAGGTTGTGGTCGAATCGTGATTACGGTCAGTTGACAACCTCATTGATAACTGCTTCTGGTGTTGTGTTGACACTTTGGATGACCCAGGTTCGTGCTATAGAACAGCTTAGAGCTGAGGGGGAGCGAGATAGGGCGCAAAGGTCGATTGCTCAACGTGTTGATCTTGCTGAAAAGTTGGCGACAGCTATTGAGCATTTATCTAGTGAAAATGAACTGAAGCAAGCTGCTGGTGTGCAGGAAATTTTATTCCAAATAGACGATTGGCATACGCTTATTGAGTTGGAAATTGCGGGAATTAAAGGGCGCGATAAGGAGGTTGAAGTCAGGAGAAATGCGTTAGAGCAGGAGGGTTTGCGGCATCGACAGGAACTTTTCGACATTGCCTATAAGTTCGATACTGAAAATATGCATGTATTAAAATCTCGTGCTAGAGGTTTGAAGCAAAGGTTAAGGGAAGAAAGTTCTTACTCGCTCGTTCGCTTGGATTTTTCAGGATTGGTGGTTGGTCAATCTGGAATGGCAGAAAAGGGACAGTCTCGTTTGGATTTGCGGAATATTGTCGCCGGCAAAATTGTGATAAATTGTGCTAAGTTGCAGGAGGTTGATCTTGGAAATGCTAGATTAAACGCTGCAGACCTATCCCATGTTGATTTTAGGGATGCTAACTTATCGGAAATATGTCTAGAATCTGCCGATCTGCATAATGCAAACCTGGAATATGCTAACTTAATTGGCGCAAATTTAAGATCTGCAAATTTGGCAGTAGCAAATCTGGGGTCTGCTAAATTGTGGAATGCGCATTTGGAGTCAGTTGATTTAAGGGGAGCTAATTTAAAAGGCGCATATTTAAAAGGCGCCTTTTTGAAAGGTGCATATTTAAAAGGTGCCTTATATGATGAGGGAACTACTTTTCCTGAAGGCTTTGATCCCAAAGAGTGTGGGATGGTGGTATCCGATAGAATCGATGAGCAATAGGTATCGTCTGTCTCTTCCACCCGCACCATCACGCATAATGGAACCATGACTCATCAAAGTGGAATCACAGCCCTGGGTACCACTGATCACGTGTACCTGGAACTTGACCTCATTGAAGGCAAGGATCCGAAAGAAGCAATCGGCCGCCTAGCTGCGGCAATCAATCTGCCCACTACCGTCGGGGCCAACGCCGTGGTTGGCGTGCGCCCCGAACTGTGGGCCAAAGTCTCTGACGCACAGCACGTGCCTAACGACGTCCATGGGTTCAACGAACCTCTCAAAGGCAAAGACGGGTATGAAATGCCCGCTACCCAGCATGATGCATGGGTGTGGGTAGCGTCGTTCTCTCGCTCTCAGGCGTTTGAGGTGTCTTCCTACGTTCTGAAGCAGCTCAAGGGGTACTTCAAGCTCGCTGATGAAACAGTCGGTTGGGCTTATGAGGTCAACCGCGATCTCACTGGCTTTGAAGACGGCACAGAGAACCCAGGTGCGCTGGAAACACCTGGACTGGTCGGTGTTCCTGCTGGTCAACCTGGTGCCGGCTCGTCTGTGTTGCTGTTCCAAAAGTGGAGCCACCGCATCCGTGAATGGTCCAACTTGTCTGTGGATAGGCAACAGGACGTGATTGGTCGCACCAAGCAAGACAGCGTCGAATTGCCTGACGATGTTAAGCCCGACTCGTCACACGTTTCTCGCACCGTGGTCGAAAAAGACGGAGAGGAACAAGACGTGTTCCGCCGCAACACCTCCTATGGAGAGTTGGAGAATCACGGCACCACGTTCGTCGGGTTCTCGTTCGAGCAGTGGCGTTTGGAAGAAATGCTTCGCCAGATGGCCGGTGCCGATGGTGGCCCACGCGATGCCCTGACCTACTTCACCGATGCCGAAACCGGTTCGTGGTACGTCTGCCCTTCAGTGGCAGGCTTGCTGGCTATCGCCGAGCCGTTCATGGAGGATGACGACGACTAACTAGTTAGATAGCAGCTCGACTTACCATCTAACGTACCCCTCACTGCCCCTGCGCCATGCGAATGAGGTCGTTGTAGGCGCGTTGGATGGTCACGAGTGCTGCGTCTTCGGCGGGGGTGAGGGCGGAGAGGGATTCCATGTGTGCCCATTGGAGTTTCTGCTGGGCGGTGTTCACTACGTCCCACATTGATGCCGTAACAGGGAGCCCAAGTTTTTCTTGGAAGGTGTCTCCGGCGATCAGTCGGGTTAGTTCTTGGATGAGTTGGGTGCTGGGGTTCGTGTCTTGGACTGCCTTCAAATCCAGGAGCAGGAACACGGTGATCAGTCGCGGGTCGGTGCGCATGGTGGAGACCAGGTTGAGTATCTGTTCTTTGGGGTGCTGCCTACTAAAGGCCAGGCTTTCTATTTCTTTGACTATGCGCCCTGCGCGGTGTGTGGTGGCGAACTTGCCAAAGCGTGTGACCAGCAGTTGCCGCAGCTCGGGCACACCAGATTTGGTGGTGGCCCATTCGTTGAGTTCACTGGCACCTCGGCGGGCGACGTTGCGGGCGCGGAAGAGCCCATATTCGCCAATGAGTCCTACAACGCGCCTGCAAATCTCCTGCTGCTGCGTCCCACCGGCACCACTCCCACCGGCGCCACCCACACCGGCACCATCACCGCCGGTGCCACCCTCAACAGCGTCACCTCCAGAAGCAATGATGTCGATGAGGTCAAATTCGGTGGCCTCAGCAAGGCTGGCCATGACGCGGGCGTCGTTTTCCGTGATTACGCCGGTGTGGGAAGTTTCGGCGAGCAATCCGGCAACAGGGATAACAGTGAGCACGGAGCCTGAAAGTTGCGCGGCCAGGGTGTCAGCGTGTTGGCGTGCGTGTTCGAGGGGGTCGCGTTCTCCGAGTGCGCCTTCACCGAAGGAGTCGGCACGGGAGAGCACACCGAGGGTGTTCAGGGAGGTGAAGCCCAAATCCTTGATGAACTTCACTTCGTCCATGCGCGGGGTGGCATCGAACAGGAAGACGGCGGCGTCGGCATCCACGGACATGGCTTTGGTTTGTTCGTAGCCGTCGATGAGGATGCGCCGGGTGCGTTGTTCGTTTTCCACGGTCAACGTGGCAAGACCGGGGGTGTCAATCAGCGAGAAGTCTTTGATGGACGCAGTGGGCATCCAGCGGTGGATGAAGCTGATTTCTTCGACAGGTGCGGGGAGTGCTGCCACTTCGCCGCGCTGGATGGTGATGGGCAGGCGTTCGCCGTTCAGAAGAACGGCTTCGGCGCGGTCGGGTGCGCCGTATTGGAAGACGGTGACCACATTGGTGGCTTCGAGCGCGGCGGTTTCGGCCACGGGAGCGCCGATCAGGGCGTTGACTAGCGTGGATTTGCCTGATTTGAGGCGCCCGACCACCACAATGCGTGGCGGGGCGTCGAGAGTGTGGCGGATGCGTTGTGCCTCGTCGTACAGCGCGGGGCTGAAGGTGCCGAGGTAGTCGAGGGCTTGGTTGAGTGCGATTGATGTGAGGTCCATCTCGGCTTATCCTTGCTGTCCGCGGCGGGCTACCTGCGAGGTGAGTTCGGTGATCATTTTTTCTGCCGCGGTGATGTTTTTGTTGATGATGGTGATGTTCTTTTCCAGCGTCTTTTTGCGCTTTTCGCGGCTGGCCTGATCGGCTTTGGCCGCACGCTCGGCTTCCTGGATTTGTTTTTGGGTGGTGTCCAGCATGTCTTTGAGGTATTCGCGGTAGCGGAGTTGGATGGCGGGCCGGGCGTTGGCGATGGCTGCTTCGAGGATCTTGGAGGTGAACATTTTGGAGGTGGCGGTGGTTTCGCGCATCCAGTTGAGCAGGTTGGTTTTGCCGGAGCGCATGGCGCGGAAGCCCACGTTGAAGGCCACCCAGCTGACGCCAACGATGGCGCCAAGGCCGGTAAAGCTCACCATGGTGCCGATCACCCCGCCGAGCATGGAGCCGCCGGACATGCCCATCATGAGCATCATGGGGTCGAGAAGCCCTTGGCGTTTTGCCTGCACAGTGTGGGTTTGTAGTTCTTTTCCGGTGAAGGCGGAGCTGACTTCGTTTCTGATTTGTTCCCAGATGACGTCGGAGTCAACGAACCTGGGTTTGACGATCCTGTTTTCCAGCTCGGTGGAAAAGTAGGTGAGTGTTTCGCCGATGGCGGTCTGGAATTCGCGTTCCATTTCTGCGGTGAAGTACTGCGGATTTTTGCGCAGCACAGCCATGCCGTTTTTGTTGATGCGCTCGGTCCAGGATTCGCGGATGGCATCGAGTTTTTGTTCCAGCTGGTCCATGGACTCCTGCCGGATGAGGGTGAGGTCGCGGCCGAGGTAGTAGTCCCAGCTTTCGCCTTCTTTTTTGAGCTGTTTGAGTTCTTCGAGCCGGTTGGATAGGTCGGGGACGGCGGCATCGCCTTCCCGCAGAATCTCCAGCCGTTGTTGCAGGTCCTCGCTGAGGTCGCGGAGTCCTTTGGTCGCGATGCGCAGGCCATTGGCCAGCGGAAGATGCTCGGCGATGCGGAATTTGCCGGCGATCAGCGCATTGAGGTCGTTGATTCCGGATAGTTCCAGCACTTTGCCGCCACCTGCCGCCATGGACATTTCCGAACCAATCACTGCGAGCAGGCTGGACACACCCACCACGGGAATGTCGCGGCCGATGTGCTCACGCAGGAGTTTCTTGTTCTGCTCCACGATTTCCTGCCAGCGCACAAGGTGCTTGTCGGTCTTGGTGACGGCCACGATGATGGCTTCGATTTCGGAACCGGTATCACGGATAAAATCCATCTCGGGCTTCGTGATGGTGGTCGACGCATCGCACACGATCACCAGCACACACGCCTGGTCCACCGACACTTTCGCCAGCGCCGACAGCTTCGGGTCCAGCCCGCCCACACCCGGGGTATCCACAATGGTGACACCCTCCAGCGGCATCCTGCGGATCGGAATGGTGGCGCGGGTGGGCAGGGAATCCGCGTCCTCCTGCGCGGCACGCACGGCACCAGCATTGATCCATTCACCTACCTCATTGAGGCGCACGATTTTTTCACCGTCGGGGTAGAACAGGCAGGCTTGGCCCTCCCGTAACTCATCCGTCTCGGAGGTCAGAGCAATCGCCGTTGATGTTGTGACATTCACGCCCACAGGTGAGGCATTTCGCTTGCCGACGATCGCGTTTACCAGAGAACTTTTGCCCCGTTTGACCTCTCCAACAACAACGACCGATCGTGTTTGCTGCGTGCTTGATGCGCGGGCGACGGCAAGATCGCTAATGTCATCAAGCTTGTATTGACGCAGGATTTTATCGGTAATGGTTGTCAGGAGCTTGGTTGCGCGGTCTTCAATGTCGCTGTGATCAGCCTCTTGACCTGTACGTATCTCTGTTTTCACAATGTGTCACTTTCGGTGATAGCATGACTCGCTTATTTACCCTATCGAAAAATTAAGGTGACTGTAACCTTTCGCACGTTATACGCATCCAAGCAAATGTTGAGGGCTGACGGCCTAAGATGTTATCTGTATTTTGATCTCAAAAAGGAGGCGCCATGAAGAAGCTGAAGGCCAGCGTCGTAACTTTGCTCAGCGTTGCGCTGCTATCTGCTTGCGGAAACTTGCCTAACCCGTTAAGCAAGTCTCAGGACGGCTCGACCGGGCAGACATCCACCGCTACCGACGCTGTCGGCGCAGGAAAGGAGTCGGACGCCGCCAAAGCTTTTGACACCGGCGGATTCAAGACGGAGCCACTCAAACCGGTACCGGATCCCACCCCAGAAACTGGTCACATTACTGAGTCGTTTTTGCTGGCAGAGTATGTGCCCATGCCGTATGAAGTTGATCCTGTGTTGAGTAAAGGTAAGGGTGGCCGCGCAGTTTTCGGTGCGGGTAGCTTGGGGATGATTGCATCCAATCGGGCTGTCAATATGTTGAAAGCGTATGACAACAGATTGCAATCCGGCTACTATAATTCCGCGGAAGCCCCCAAAGCTCGGGCTGTGGATCCAGCGACGACCACATTTCAGGTAGTGCTGCGCTATGACAGCCCTGCAACCGCGCAAGAGGTGGCGCAGAAGCTGGCCGAGGAAATTACCGCGCCTGTCTCCGAAAATGAGTTGGCTGTGTCTTATGTACCAGACTCTATCCCCAACATGCCCAACACTTACGCAGCGCACTATACATCGGAGAGTACAGGAGAGACAGACTACAGCGCGTTTACTCCCTACAATGAGTATGTAGTCTATACATGGACATCGACGCCTGTTGGTCAGGAACAATGGAGTCGAGACTATGTCAAAAAATCCTACGACAAGCAGATTCCATTGCTGGAGCAGTTCCCGGGCATAAAAACTCCAGCAGGATACGGTAAAGCTACAAAGTATCCACCCCACGATCCCAACAACATTGCCATCTATGCTTTGCAAAAACGTGAGACGGATTCTGCGCAGGTCCCAGGTACGTATGGTCCGCGTGGTACGGCATCGTTGTACTCCAATACCAAAAACATCTACGACACTATTACGCAAGCTGGATCAGTGAAGAATGGTAAGGCGGTCTCGCTTGTGTTCCGTGCCGATAATGATTTTGGTGCCCAAGCGATCCTCAACTCCTTCATGTCCAACGATCTGCAAGCCGGGGCAAAACAGTACGATGAACCGCAGGGCGTTCCAGGTACTAGCTGTACCGAGAACGAAGAGGTGAATGGTACTCAATATGCTTGTTACGTGACTAATGGCCGTTATGTTGCTGATGTTAGCGACCGCGCCTACACCAACAAACCGCAAGACAAGGCTGAAAAGAAGCAGCTAGTCTCACAGATGGCCGCAGCACAGTATGAGATTCTGAAGAAAGCCGATCAGAAGATCGAAAACGTCAAAAACTAGAGGCATCGGGAGACCCCGCTGGTAGTTGGGGTCTCCCTGGCGTTGCGTTTATCTACAAAGAACATTGTGAAAGGGCGGCTACATGTCCGGGACAAACTGGACCATTGGCATTGACTTTGGAACCTCCAACACGGCGGCGGCGCACACAAACCCCGTCAAGGGAACCGTTGAGGCGGTGAACCTTAGCCACAACCGCACTACTATGTCCTCGTCCGTGTACGTCGAATCACCTGAGCAAATCGACGTTGGCGACGTCGCTATGGACAAGGCCGAGTCCAACCCTGCGGGTTTCATTCCGGCACCCAAGCGCGTGATCCCGCAACAAATGTTCCAGGTCAACGGCTATGATCTGTCCGCCTCCATGCCGGTTGCTGCGGTGTTGTCCTCCGTAGTGCAGCGCGTGTCCCGCGAACATGGCAACGTGCAGCCTTCCGAACTGGTGCTCACCCACCCAGAGGCGTGGTCGTCCAACGAGATTAAGGTTCTGCTGGATGCCGCCGCCCAACTGGGCTTGTCGGCGGCGAAGATTACCACCATTTCCGAGCCGCAGGCTGCCGCGCACTACTACTCCCGAGCAAAAACCCTGCAACCGGGGCAACGCATCGCTGTGTTCGACTTCGGTGGCGGAACGTTGGACGTTGCCGTGCTGGAAGCCAATGACAATGATGCCTTCGATGTGATTGCTGCTCGCGGCGATAACACGTTGGGTGGAAAAACCTTCGATGCGATGATGCGCAGGTGGGTTGACCAGCAGCTTGATGACCGCAACCCAGAACTCCTGGATTACTTCCGCACCCAGGCACCTCTGCAGGAACGCCACGCGCTGGAAGATTCCATCCGCCGTGCTAAGGAACTTCTCTCTGAGGCTTCCTACGCCACGGTAGTGGTCAGCGGCGGTGGTGAGACCGAGCGTTTCCAGATCACTCGCGCAGAATTTGAAGAGATTATTTCCCCGGCATTGGATAAAGCTGCGGCGCTGACCCGAGCCACGCTTGCCGACGCGGGAATCACCAACGCTGAGGATCTTGTTGCGTTATATCTCACCGGCGGCTCATCACGTATTCCGCTTGTGCAAGACCGCCTCAAGAATTTTGGACCACTCGCCACATTGGATGACCCGAAAACCGTTGTGGCTCAAGGAGCCATTTCCGCCTTAGGTCCCATTGTTCGCGGCATGGCCCCGCACAATATGGGTGCAGATGCCCCGACTACGCAAGAACCGGCGCAGGGTGGAGTGGACTTCGGTGCATCTGGCTATGGTGCTCCGAACTACGGCACAACGAATTACGGTGCATCAACACCCACTGCGACAGCACCCGCAGGGAAGGCAGCCTCGGCGACCCCTGCGGCGTCGACAAGCGCACCCTCGAAAACCCGCAGAAACCTGATCATTGCCGCAGCAGCGGTTGTGGCAGTGGTTGGTGCGACGACCATGTATCTGTTGGGCAACGGTAAATCGGAGGAAACGACCACGACACAACCAACCGCAGCGGCTACTAGCAGTGCAAGCGCAGGCAACTTGGGGAGCCGTGAGGCAGTGCTTGCGGCTGCCCCATCCAAGTTCAGGGAAAACCTGGACAAATGCGAACTTGGCGGAACCACCGAGACTGGTCGACTGAAAGTTCAATGCCAGATCAAGGAAGGAAGTTCCGCATATAGTTACTTCGCTGGGGACGCCATATCGCCTCCCCTAGTAACGTTCAACATTGACCCTGACAGCTCGGATATTGAGCGTCGTCGTATCACTGAAGGCTGGTACGACACACGCAAAAAAGACACCGAAACCGTGGAAAACGGCAACAAAACCGCAGCTGCGTTTATCTACTCTGACACCGCAACGTCCGGTAGCAACAACAAATACTCATTGGCCTACGCCAGTACTGAGACAAACCTCATCCTGACCAGCTTTGATCTGAAAGACAAGGAATCTGCAAAGGCATATCTCCAGGCGGCCGGACTGATATAGCTAGGTTCCCAAAATAAAAATGATCATCGGTTGTAACTTTCTGTAGCTACGGCGTGTCTAAGTAGTGTCCAGCAGATAGGTTCGCCAGCGCTGACGGTCATAACCAAGACCGCAACAAGCGGGACCTGCCAACAAGAAAGGAATATTCATGAGCGACAATCCAGTGCAGGGTATGCAGGAAAACATCGAGGCAGCTATCCATGGTGCGCAGAGCGCGTTTAGTAGCTTCACCAGTTCAGGTGGATCATCTGCCGGTTCTTCTGACGTTGCTGGGGCATCCGCAGGCTCCTCAGGCGACGCTGAAGCAGCAGCCGGTTCTTCTGCCATCCACGATGCAGCCGGTGGTTCCTCGGCTGGCTCCTCCGACGCCGCCGGATCGTCCGCTGGCTCCTCCGATGCTGCAGCAGGCTCTTCTGCCGCTGCTGGTTCCTCAGCTGGCGCAGGCTCGGCCGGTTCAGGTTCAGCAAGCGCAATTCCTGTCGATCACATGCCCGGCCAGCCTGAACCAGATATTTCGAACGGTTTCAGCCCGGACTACTCCCAGGATGATGTTCTAATCGCCGACCCGAATCCAAGCAATGCGCAGAACGTGTCCAGCCGCGATGTTGATGGTGATGGCAGCATTGACGTAGTGCATTCCACCACCGATGGTGTGCAGCAGATCGATTATCTCGACGGCCAGGGTGAAGTTATTCTCACCGACGTTGACCTAGATGGCAACGGCACGTTTGAAACGGCCGTCACCACTGCAGAAGACAATGTTGTGGTTGCATCGTCCGATATTGACGACGATGGTGATATGGACGTGATCAGCTACGCAGACGGCGCAACCGGCCAAGTTTTCCAGGAAGACACAGTTGAGGGCAATGTTGTTGTTGATTCTCAGCTCGACTTGGACGGCGATGGCATCACCGATGTGGAGCTGATGGACGACAACAAGGACGGCACTTTTGATGTTGCTGCTGTCGACTCCGACATGGATGGTCACGCAAACGTGCTTTATCACGATGTAAACGGTGATGGAAACTTTGACTACGCAGCTTTCGACTCCGACGGTGACGGCATCATGGACACCAACGTGGATGCTAGCTCGTACGCCAATGGTTCGGTTGGTTCTGTGGATAACTTTGACAACCTCGGACACGATGCCGTCCAGCACGATGCTGGTATGGACGGCACTTTCTAACAGCTTGACCTTCACTCCTCCCTTCCCACTGCAACACACAAGGAAATAACGGTAATGACCTCCATGGACGGATATGACGAACACTCCATGTTCGATGAGTTGAACTCGCTCATTGACCCGAGCGACCTCGGAGACGATTCTTTCAATGAGTCCTTCGACGATATGGGGCATGATCACCCCTTCGCAGATCCGTTCGTGGATCCCATTGCCGACGACCCGGCAGTGCACGACCCCGCAGTGCAGGACCCCGCCGCGCAGGATCCCGCTGTTGCTGACCCCAACATGGTGGATCCAGACACAGTGGACATCGACGATGCTGACCCCGGTCATACCGACCCTGCCCCCGCACCGGAAGTCCACGACCCAACTACCCACGACCCAACTACCCATGATCCGGCTATTGACGCCCCCGCACCCGACCCTGTGCCCGAATCTGACCCGTCCCTCGATGTTCCTGCTCCAGGGGAGGAGCCCGCGCTGGACGATGATGGCGTGTACGGCAACTCCTACGAGTGGAACTCTGACTGGTTCTACCAACAGGTAGACGGTTATTGCGGCCCCACCTCCGTGGCTATTATTGCCAACGAGTTCTCTGACGCTGGCATCACCGACCCGCAGGTTATGGTGGACCAGGCGTACAACATGGGCCTCACGCAGGATATTTCCGAAGGCTTGTACATGGAGGATATTCAGACATTGCTGGATGCCTCCGGCGTGCCCTGTGAGACTGTCACGAGTTCTATGGATGACCTCGCAGCCCGCCTTGATGCTGGTTGTGGCGTGATTGCCGCCGTGGATTCCGGCGAGCTGTGGGGCGATTCCGCTGATGCGGCTGGCGAAGATAATATGCCCGATCACGCGCTCGTCGTCACTGAGATCGATACCAATACGGGCATGGTCACCCTGGAGGATCCGGGTAACCCTGATGGAAACGGCACTCAGGTCCCGATCAGTCAGTTTGAGGATGCCTGGGCAGACAGCGGCTTCCAGATGGTGGCCACTACTGAGGGTGACCCTGATCTGGGTGGTACTAGCGACAACCCGCAACTCGCTTTTGTTAACGTGACAGGTAGTGATGTTATTCAGTAACGTTGCGGTAAAATGCACATGCTCTGGAGTTGATGGAGGATGACGATGCCACACGATGATGCGGCTCCCTTGAGCCCTGATCTTTCGTTACCAGTGGATTCCCTGGACCCAGCCGTGTGGGACCGAATCCTCTCCGACGCTCTCGCCATGCCTGATGACGACATTGATGCCTCCATCGTCCCCGACTATGACGAGTCGGATGAAATCACATTGGACGACACCGACTTCGACAGCATCATGCTTATCGACGCCGATGCAACCGATGATTCCACGGATGCCGACGATCAGGTTCATGACGAGGTCACGCATGACGACGTTGATGATACGGACAACGGGGACAATACCAGCGACTTCGGGCAGCACGACCTCACGTTTGACGTGTCCCATGACGACACTTTTCACGACAACGCCGATGGCCACCACAGTGCAGTCACCTATCACAATGATGACAATGGATTCGATACCGACGACATAGACATTGACTTTGACATCAATGGATAGCATAAAAGCTGTATGCATTTGTCTTCAAAATAGGTTGAGCTAGGCTAAAGTTGATAGGAGGTTGATAGGCGGCGACGCCACTCTATTTGTGGTGTGCGCATACGAGTGAAGGTTTGTTTGGGTACATGAATGATGATGCTGAGCTTCTAAGCAAAGCACGCGAGGGCGACGAGCGTGCCTTCGCGGAACTTGTCACCAGGTATCAACACATTGCCTGGAGCGTGTGCATGCGCATTACCGAAAACCAGCATGATGCAGAGGACGCACTTCAGCATGCCCTGGCCTCCACGTGGAAAAATCTGTCTCGCTTTCGAGGCGAATCGAAATTTGGCACCTGGTTCTACCGCATCGCCAGCAACGCGGCCGTAGCGTTAGTGCGCAAACGCAAGCAAGAAAAACCCATTGACGACGATGAAGACGGCTATTTCATCCAACTGGAGGACACAGCAGCCGCCTTTGAAGAACAACTTGCTGACCATGACCGACTCAGTATCGCACTGCAACAGATCAACGCTGATTCCCGCGAAGCACTCGTCCTCGCAGAAGTAGCGGGGCTAACATACGCAGAAATAGCGGTCCACCAGAATGCTTCCCTCTCTGCGGTGAAAGTGCGCATTCACCGCGCAAAGAAGAAACTGGCGGACCTTCTGGAAAAGTAGCGGCTAGCTAAGCGCGCGGTTAACCGCGGACGTCACGGCCTTCAAGGAAGCGTAGGTGATGGAGCGGGCGATCCCCACACCCCAGACCTTCTGCCCGTTGACCTCGGCGTAGATGTAGGCGGCAGCCGCGGCGTCGTCACCCGCACTCAGCGCATGCTGCGTGTACTCCTGAACCTCAACGTCCACCCCAATGGATTCCAGGGCGTTTGCATATGCCGACACCGGGCCGTTACCTGTGCCTGTCACCGTCACGTCCTTGCCGTTGAAGCGGATCTGGGCGGTAATGGTGGCGGTGTCATTCTCCGTTTTCGCGGCGTCAACCTGCATGGACACCTGCTCCAACGGAGTGGTCCGATCCAAGTACTCCTGGGCGAAAATGTCGAACATGTGCTTCGACTCCACCTCGCCGCCTTCGGCATCAGTGACGTTCTGAACCACGGAGGAAAACTCCACCTGCATGGGACGCGGCAGGGTCAAACCGTGATCCGTCTTCATGATGTAGGCGACACCGCCCTTGCCGGACTGGCTGTTCACGCGGATCACGGCCTCGTAGGTGCGGCCCACATCCTTCGGGTCAATCGGCAGGTAGGGAACCTCCCATTCAATATCCTGCAGTTCCTCCCAACTCACATCGGTGTGGCTCGCGCCGGGGCGCAGCTTCGCGGCCATGGCGTCCAGACCTTTGTTCACGGCATCCTGGTGGGAACCGGAGAAGGCGGTAAACACCAGGTCACCGCCGTAGGGGTGCCGTTCCGGCACGCGCAGCTGGTTGCAGTACTCCACCGTGCGGCGGATCTGCTCAATGTCGGAGAAATCGATTTGGGGGTCCACACCTTGGGTCAGCAGGTTCAAGCCCAAGGTGACCAGGCAGACGTTGCCGGTGCGTTCACCATTGCCAAACAGGCAGCCCTCAATGCGGTCCGCGCCCGCCATGTAGCCCAGTTCCGCAGCGGCAACACCCGTGCCACGATCATTGTGGGGGTGCAGCGACAAAATGATGGAATCCCGACGATTCAGGTTGCGGTGCATCCACTCGATGGCATCGGCGTACACGTTTGGTGTGGTCATCTCCACGGTGGAGGGCAGATTCACAATAATCGGATTCTCGGGCGTGGGATCCATGACCTCCACCACGGCGTCACACACTTCCTTGGCGTAGGCAACCTCCGTGCCGGTAAAGGACTCGGGGGAGTACTCCCAGCGCCAATTCGTGTTTGGGTACTCGGTGGCAATCTCCTTGATCAGCTGCGCCGCATCTGTAGCTAGCTTCTTAATGGAGTCCTTGTCTTTGCGGAACACCACGTTGCGCTGCAGGATCGATGTGGAATTGTAAAAGTGCACAATCACATTTTTTGCGCCCTCGCAGGCTTCAAAGGTGCGCCGGATCAGATGCTCACGGGCCTGTACCAGCACCTGGATGGTCACGTCATCGGGGATGAGGTTGTTTTCGATAATGTCCCGCACGAAATCAAAATCAGTCTGGGAGGCAGAGGGGAAACCCACCTCAATCTCCTTGTAACCCATGCGCACCAGCAGTTCAAACATGCGGCGCTTGCGTTCAGGGCTCATCGGATCGATCAGGGCCTGGTTGCCGTCGCGCAGGTCCACCGCACACCACTGCGGTGCGGAATCAATCACCTTGTCTGGCCAGGTACGGTCGGGCAGTTCGATTTTCTCCACCTCAACCTCAAACGGCTGGTAGCGCTTCACGGGCATAGAGGAGTTGCGTTGTTTATTCCACGCGGGCTGGCCGTCGGGTCGGGGGCCAGCCGGGGTGGAAATGTCACGCGGGGCGGAGATAAATGCATCAGAGGGGGCCATGGCTTAAAAAATTCCTTTGGGGATTAGTTGGTTACCCAGTTTCCTATGGGCCACGGCTGGCGCGCCTGAACTCCGCGACGGGGTGCCAGCCGTGCTCTAGACCGTTGACCCGCCGCGGCACAGAAGGAGGAGACGTGCGCGCAGCATGCTGTTCAGCCTACAGTATCTTTCCGTGATAGGGGCAAAAAGCTAGAAAGCTACCATAGAAATGGGATCAGGCATGGAGATTTTTCGCCCGACCCCACTTCCAACGGGGATAGCGCTTAAGGGATAATGGGGCAGTGTCGCAACAAGCCCCAGATCCCCCGGATTACCCAGCCCTGGATCACACAGCCCCGGTTACCGCAGGTCGCCCGGCGGGCTTAACTCGAGTGGACTGGCTGTGGGCTTTCGGCATTTTCAGCGTTGCCTCACTAGTGCGACTGGTGATCATGGGCATGATGGCCACCGCCAACGGCTACACACTGCATTCCCTGTTCTACCGTTGGGACGCGGAATACTATGTGAGCATCGCGCGTGACGGCTACTTTGCCATCACAGAACCCGTGGTGGAGGTGCCTGTTTACGAACGCTCTCTGGCGTTTTTCCCGGGGTTTCCATACCTGTTGCGCGGACTGCATGCGGTGTTGCATCCGATCACGGGGCTTCACCATGAAACCATTGCGTATGGTGTGAATTTCCTTCTCGGTGTGGTGATGATCGCCGGTGTCATGGCCCTAGTCAACCGCATTCCCAGCATTAACCACTGGGGCGCTAAAAGCCAGCGCGCCCGCATCCTCGCGGCTGTTCTTATTGCCGGTGTGCCCATGGGCATCACTTTCAATATGGCGTATTCGGAATCCCTGTTCGGGGCGCTATCTATTTGGGCTCTGGTGGCCATTATGGACCGCCGTTGGTTGCTCGCCGGGCTTCTTGTTTTTGTCACCGGCCTGACACGCATTACCGCCGTGGACGTGATGTTGGTGCTGTTCCTGGCCGTGCTCACCACCGACCGGAAAAACTGGCGAGGTTGGCTCGCGACTCTGCTTTCACCCCTGGGTTTGCTGTGGTATTTGTGGTGGTCCTCCAGCTACCTCACCCACATTGGCGGCTATTTCGGCATGCAGCGTGAGGGCTGGAATTCCGCGTTCGACTGGGGCATAGCCACCTGGAAATTCGCCACCTTCACCATGTTTGCCTCCCGTGAATTAGGCTACTTCCTCTCGGTGGCCGTCATGATCGCCTTTGTATTCATTGTTGCCGGGAGTTTCCGCAAACTACCGTGGCAAATCTGGGTGTTCAGCGCCGCCGTCGCCGCCAACATCCTGCTTTCCGACGGCATTATGCACTCCCGCCCACGCCTACTCATCCCGGCGTATCTACTGCTCCTTCCGCTGGTGTTCTTCTTTGCTCGCCGCTTATCGACGCCCGCGCAGATCACCATTGCCATCAGCTGGTTACTGTGGGGCGCGTGGTTTGGGGCCTACATGCTGGGCGTCTTTCCCTGGGCGATCTGACGGATAACGATCAGGCCGCTGAGCACGGCGATCTCCGCCGCGAGAATCCAACATTGCAGCATGAAATCGGGGGCACTTATATACAACAGCGGCAACGTGAAACCGAGAAGAGCCACTGGTCCGAATACGAGGGTCAGCACGCTGCCAATCC
>ERZ773214.176-NODE-176-length-44945-cov-10.204210_pt1 | contig 44945 bp, 37 predicted proteins | sample MGYA00511238_ERZ773214 | MGnify/ENA primary metagenome ERZ773214 (study PRJEB29015, sample SAMEA2738157) | human oral metagenome | biome: human oral; feature: human-associated habitat; material: saliva | place: China | collected 2259 ... | reverse complement strand
ATTACCTTCAATATTCTGCTTGTAGCAGGTCTTGTGGCAAAGGTAGTTAAAAGTCGGATAGCGTAAAGAAGGACTAGCGTTGTTGAATGCCAGTCCTTTTTTGTGATAATTTTTCCAAATTTCTCTTTTTTACATTCTTATACTTCGTATCTATATATTCCTGAAATTCCTTTTCAAAAGTGTCATTTTCCAGTTCTTCCAGAGCCTGCTTCAGAAACGGCTCCTTTTCCAATATTTCCTGCCTATTTTCCTCCAGTTTTTCTAAATATTTAGAATATTCTTCCTTGAAAAACTCCAAAAAATCAGTCAGATTATCTGTACTTAAAACATACATTATCATCTGTTCGGGATTTAAGCCCCTTCCATTCACCCTTAATATTTTATCCCTCTGAAACTCCCTCAAATAATCTTCTTTTGTAAAATCCAAACATTTCTTTTCAACATATGTATTATTCGTTTCTGTCAATTTTTTCAGAAAATCCTTATTTGATTCATCAATTTTTCCAACAATATCAATTTCCCTTTCAAAGAAAATCGAATTTTCATTAAATGGCTTTCCAAATTTCTTTTCTAACAATTCATTATTAAAATTATCAATTACTAAATCAAAAAAAATATTTTCATTTATAGATTTCAGTTTTTCTATCAGTAACACAACTTTTTCATTCTTTTTCAGCATTTTCTAACCCCACTCCAAAATAATTAATCGTATTTCCATACTACTGTGCCAAAGTAATTCTCTATAATAATAAAACCAGATAATGAAGATAGCTATTCCATCATCTAATTTTTAAATTTTTTTAATTAATTTTACAACAGCTTCAGTTCGTGCTGTGTGGTGAGTTGGGATACAATTCTTCATCATTGTGTAGGGAAGTTGGTGACAATTTTAAGTTTCTATTCTTTGATTTTTTTACATGTGTTTCTTTGACTTCACCAGATTTGTAAATAATAGTCAATTGGTAGGGATCGATTTCTCCTTCTTCAGTATAACCTCCTACAATGATTTTTTCAATAACTGCTTCGAAAATCTTTCTATCAAAGATATCAATTATTTCATGTTTAGATAACTCCCTCTCAAACGACTTTATTCTGTCTTTAAGATTTACTTGCTCTTCTTTATACTGCTCAAAACTAGCTACGTCCTCCTGCAGTTTAATTTTCTTACTTTGCAATTCATCATATTTTTGAATATATATATTATAAGATATTTTTTCAGCAAGATGAAGTTCTAAAATTTGCCTCTCCTCTCTTTCGAGTTTATCAAGTTCATGCCTTGTCTGTGATGCATCACTATGAACCAAGTCTTTAGTCAATTCTTCGCTGACTAATGTTAGAAATTTCTTGATAGCATTTGATTTGGAATGACTAAACTGCCTAAGACTTTCTAAGAACACCTCCTCGATAAGCTCTTCAGAGATAGCTTTGGAATGAGGGCAATGCTTTTTACCCTTTTTTGTTGCGGACATACATTGCCAAACACTTTTTTGATATTTTGAGCTAGCATGCCAACTTCGTCGACTGCAATACGCCCTACAATATCCACATTCAAGTAAACTACTAAAAGCATATTTTCTAGAATAAATTGTTCTTTTAGAAGCTCCTATTTTCAATACTGTCTTTTTACAGGATGCCCTTTTCTCTCTAATCTCCCTTGCTTTTTCAAATTGTTCTCGACTTATAATAGGTTCATGATTATCTTTGATATAACACTTATCAGCTTCCCCTAGATTTTCCAGTCGACGTTTTGATATGGGATCAACTGTAAAGGTTTTTCCCATGATAACATCTCCAACATATTTTTCATTTTTTATTATCTTCAAAATCGTTGAATCTCTCCATTCAGAATTTCCTCTTGGAGAAGGGATACCCATTTCGGAAAGCTCACGTGCTATGACTTGTCCCCCCAGACCTTCACAGTATCTGTCAAAGATATATCGTACAATTTTAGCCTCCTCATCATTCACTGTCATTTGATTCGTTTCAAAATCAAAATTATAACCCAAACATCTTGGAAGACCAATCATTTCTCCCCTATGCATTTTCATTTTTAATCCTTTTTTTACATGGGCAGAAATATTTTCCACTTCTTGTTGAGCTACTGAACTCAATATGGTTAATAATAGTTCCCCATCCATAGAGAGAGTTCGGATATTTTCTTCTTCAAAATAAACCTCAACGCATTTCTCCTTCAACATCCTTACATATTGAAGTGTATCAACGGTATTTCTTGCGAAACGTGTAATGGATTTAGTGACAATCATATCAATTTCTCCATTTAACGCACGACTAATCATTTTTCTAAAACCATCACGCTTATCAACCTTAGTACCAGTAATCGCTTCATCCGCAAATATCCCAGCGAAATTCCATTCTGGTTTTTGACTAATATAATCTTTATAGTATTGTAGCTGCGAGTTATAACTATTGATTTGGTCTTCGCTATCTGTACTAACCCTACAGTAGGCTGCAACCCTTATCACATCTTGTAGTACACCTCGACGGCTACTAATAGTTTTATTTGCTTTTATAAGTTGAATATTTTTCATAAAAAAACAACCTCCTCTCAAGGTTGATTTTACCGCTCTTATATCAATTTGTCAGCTAGTTTAGTACTAACATTTGTACTATTTTTAATTTTTTTGTGTAACATCTCTAAAAGTAAACGATATTCGTCATTTGTTATCAAATTTAGACTTAAAAGTCTATTTAACATACTACAAAATAAACAATAATCAATTATTGCCTCCATAAAATTTCTCCTAGTTAAAATCAAACTATAGTTTTACGACATTGGCAGGTGTGCTGACGCACAACATAGAAATCTCATCTCTCCTCTATTAACGATTGAGAAGCAACAACGTTTAGAAGTATCATTGTCCCTAGAATGTGTCTTGGCATAGAGTGTCGGTCTATTGTCTCATCAAGAATTATCGCTCGCTTACGGTCTTGGCGTCTTGTGAGATTGCTCGGCAAACTAGGAAAGTCCCGCCGTGGTCTATTCAATTTTCAATGAACAATAGACATTTTTGTCTCTTACTCTTTAAGTGAAAAATATGTCTTACTGTTCAAAAAATTTTCTAAGTTTTTTCAAAATCTTGTCTCTCAGGTAGGCAAGACTACTTGGAGGAATATGTTTTTTCTCTGCTAACGCTCTAATGGATAGTTCTTTAAAATATAAATCCGAAATTAGGGTATACTCTTCATCATTTAACTTTGACAAAGCTAATTCAAGAAGTTTCAACAGCTCCCTAGTCTCAACAATTTTCTCAATATCTATGGACTTGTCTGCTAGTTTATCAAGGATGTCATATTCATAATCTCCAAAACTTGAAAACGGCAATACATTATATTTTGCATCTAAACGTTTCAAATAATTCTCACGATTTGTTAACTGCCAATAAGCCTTATAGACTTCCTCTGATACTTCAACTTTCTTACCATTTACCAAAATGTAATAATCTTTTTCCATCTTGTTGCTCCGAATAAAATGACTTCAATAGCCTTCACTGTATTAGTGAATTTTTATAGGGAGTGAACAAAGTAAGTAAGGTAAAAAGTTTCACATATTTGATTTATTAAAAATATTCGAACCTAAAAGACCTTGCCAGTCTGTATGTATCTGACAAGGTCTGTTTCGGTCTCTTTAAATCTATATAAATTTTTCTAAAAAACTGGGAGTTTCAATTTCTTGACTGAATTTGTTAACTATATCTCTAGTAAATAAACCGAGAAACTCCAGACTCTCATTCGGGTTTATTTCAAACAATGAATAATCAGCTTTTTCAAGGTACTCATGAAGTTCTTGATAATTTTTTATATAGCTATATCCCTGAGGTGCAGAAAAATTAGGAGACATCTTTTTAGCTTCCTCTAGTAGAACTGGGCTATCTAAAAGCGATAATGAATGAATAGCGGAAAAATACTTGGCTCCTTCTCGATAATGATTGTTTAAATTCAAACAATAGTCATTATTTAAATCAGAATCATTTAAGAATGACTTAATCTCATTTCGTTTCCCCATAACCATTTTTCCTACAATCATTTTAGCAGGTGCAGATAAATAAAGGTAAGCAACCGTTTGTTGTTCAGGAATTCTTGAACGATATTCAAAATGTTTCTTTTGGGTTAATAAGGCTCTAAAGAACTCCGGTTTAAAACTCAGAATAATTTTCTTCAATTAAAACTCCTCCTTCATTACCTCTAGCAAATAATTTACAGTGTAATCTCTAAAGAAATACTTTGGATCACTTGCCCAAGGTGAAAAGACATTCCATAACTTTTTAATCGCATCATCTCCTAGCTCATCTTTAATCAGTGAGATATTAATAATATACTCATCATACATACCACGATATGCTGAATCTCCTCCAACATATTTACGTTTTGAAAGTTTTGAACCTGAACGATCTAAAATTTGTGGTGTATATATAAGTGTCGGAATCTGGTTATACCCCATTTCCTTCAATCCTTCATAATAGACACGCAGAGGCCATACGCCACCCCAATCAGCGCCTTCAAATACAATACTCAGTGTATTATTTTTGGCATCATTCTCAATGATAGAGATCCCTTTCATAAGATTTCTCATTGGTACATTGGGATTGACTTCCACTTCATTTGTTTCATCAAATGTCAATTCACAGAAACCATGTTCTGGACATTCTGTGCTAAATTCTAACTTATCCTTATAAACTGTGATTTTAGTATCTTTAGTATTTGTGCTGTACAAACCACACTGGGGACACGCTAGTCTAGTACGAAGTTTATTTTCTTTTGGTGTAATAATTTTGGCAATCCTATCATGATTATTATACATATCAATCAGCGCCCGACGTGCATGACGTTCCTTTTGAAACTCATTGAATGTTCTGATTTTATAATCAACACCAGAGAGTTCACTTAATTCTGACAACAATTCTTCAAAAAACACACGATAGAATTCATAATCACTTAACTTACTATCCTTACTATACGTATGGTTTAAGGGCTTGAAATATACACTTTCCTCATGAACTACTTTTTCTCCTTTAGCATGTTCTAAGAGATCCAATGTTACTTCAACTTCTACCCCATATTTTTTTCTTAAAATATCTGCATATGCAAATCCAAATATAAAGTTAATTAAAGTACCAAAATGAGGGTAACTATTTGGTTGCGCACACAAAAGTATATTGACCTTATTAACTCCATCCATCTTTAAGTCAACAATCTGTGTAGTATCATTTAAAATATAGTTCATTCCTAAAAGTGGAAAATACGTAGCATCCATCATTATCCCCTTATTCTGTTTCAAATTTAAATTCATTTAGTATTTTATCTTTTAAAGAAAGGACATCATCAATATTTTCTGCAGTATATACAGATTGAAATACTTTAGTGGCACAGTGTTTCCCAAGCCCTAAAGAGTCCCCAGCTTTAATATATACATCAGCTGATTTTACTCCATCCAATTTTAAAATTTCATCAACATCAGACACAAATGTCACTTTACCCTTTTTAGGATAAACTATAGTCCATCCTCCCTGGTTGACTTGACTAATTATTTCATTAGGAATTAATTCCTCATGATTTGATTGGAGGTTATACTCAACTTCAAAAAGATTTGTTCCAAATAACGATTCAATGACTGGGACAACTCCCGCCCCTCCCGGCCTCACCCCAATCTCACAAAAATAGATACCATTGACTGAATTTATAAGCTCTAAGTGGAGTGTCACTTTGTCCATCCCATAGCAGGCTATAACTTCATGAGCCGCATCTATAAGTTTATCTCTAAGTTGACTATCACTAACTGACACTGCAGATAAAGATTTATTTGATTTAAACTCAAATTGATTTTCTTGATACATCATCAAGTTATTAATTATTGGGGTCTTATTAATAACAAATGTATCATAGTGAAACACTTGACCTTCTATAAATTCCTGAATTATATAGCTTTTATCTTTACGTATATTTTCTGCAAGTTCTTTCACCTCTAAATCAGACAAATCACTTGTAAAAATTGCCATATCTTTGGAGCCCATACCATCCTTTCTTTTCGCTATAACTTTTTTAAATTTTTTTAGCAGTCTCACAACCTGACTATAATCTATATAGTCCTCTGTATATGGAATTTTAACAGAGTTTATACCACTATTTTCAAGCACATCAATCATGAGCTTCTTATCTCTAAAAGTGATAACATCCTCTGGCTTTTTTCCATCAATTTTGAAATGTTGCCGTAAGTATGCGGCACTTAATAAGCAGTATTCTTCAAAAGCAAAAATATGCTCAATAGTGGCTTTTGAACCGATACAACTGATTAATTCTTCTAGTTTTTTTATTTTTACATTGGTTGAAATAGTGACTTCAGTTTCAACTGTAAGTAAATTTTCCAAGTAGTCCTCTGTGTATTCTAGACTCTCTACAGGTGTTATAATATGTATTCGATCTACATTCTGGGCTTCTTTTATGATAAAATCTAAAAAATTATTTAAACCCAATAAAATAAATATTGATGTTTTCATTAAATTTCCTTCCTAATTCTAACATTACCAAAACTTTGTTCCATAAATCCAATCATAATTTGGATAACCATAAATCGTTCCATCATCGCTTATATTTTTAGGAATTTCGCGCTCCTTACCATAAAGATTTATTACGTACTCTTTAGGAAGAATATGACCTTCAAATTCAGATGAAGTGTTTTCAACCCTATCCACAATTAATGTTGCTGAAGTTAATCCTGGTGCTTCAGGCAAGTGATAACTGTGCATACCCGTAACCATATCACGAATTACAAAACCACTTTTGATTAAAAAATCTTGAATATTTCTCATAGCTTCAACAGTCCATAAAACATTCTCATCATAGGGTATAACCAAACATCCAGACGACTCTTGTTTACATAACTCCATACATCTATGTAACCAAGCAATCGTACTTAACCCTTTATTTTTAGATCCATAAGGTGGATTTATATAGAAAAAGTCAAATTTTTGTTTTAGATCTGGATCAACTTTATCAATGACATTATAAACGGAAGCTTTCACTGGGACTGAAAACTCGAAATCTTTAGAAAATTTATCAATGTTATTGACCATTCTCTCATCAAAGTCAAGAACAGTGAGGCTCTTAGGTTTAGAGGTAAGTCCTTGTGTTGCAAACAACCCAAACATCATGCTCATTCCATCACCATCACCAAGAAATAGCACATCTTTATCACTTAAAAAACTATGCATTAGCATTGTTTGTTGTATCATATCACCACCATGCATAAAAATCTGGTCAAAGGTTCTGTTAGCTGATGGCCTTCTATATGTTACTTGGTCTGCCAAGTTAACCATTTGTTGTGAAATTGAAGGATTTAAGTTAGCAAATAAATTTTTCAAAACATTTCTCCTATTTTATTTTTTATTTTGTAAAAACTGCGAAGGGGGCTATTACTTCTGCAAGCAGTGTAATTTTTACCGTCTTATGATTAGTGGTGTAACTATCTGTTTTAACTGCACACGCTTTATCCACTCGATAACGGATATAATCACTCAAAATCGTTCCACATTTATTTCCGATTCCAACAGAATATGTATCCAAAGATAAATCAAAATTGCAAACTGTTAAATTTTTGATGCACAAAGCAAATTTTGAACCCAATACATTAATTTTTTCATCTATGGGAGACCAATCTACATTATCAATCGAGAAGTGATGACTCTTATCGGGAGTATTATTCAACTTCGATTCTGTTAAAGACATAACTAGATAAAGCTTTTCTCCTTTTTTATAGACATTCTCTGCAAAAGGTTGAACTTGAGTTAAAGGGTGACAAAAGTTTCCCCCATACCCCCAAAAAGTATATCCAACTTTTGCTATCTCATCTTGTTTACGCCTCACTATACTATCAACTGTTTCACCGGCATGTACACCGTACTTCATGTATATAATGTTATCCATTTAACTATTACTCTCTTTCATACTCAATACAGATCTCACTAAAATATTTTCTAGCTGCCTCTTCTATATTAGTTCCCGACAACATAATATACCCCCATTTTCTATCAAATGAATTTTGTATAGGGTTGACATCTATTGTTGTAAAATCAAGCCTATCTTTTACATAAATATCATCTGAAAAAGTATGAGAATGCTTTGTAACAGATGATATTTTACCAACCTCAGGGATATAATAAAATATTCCAGACCTCCCTTTATTTGTTATTAAAGGCAGCTGTTCACCATCTAACGCTTTAAAAAATAAATAGTATGGATTATAACCTGATACATTTTCGACTAAATCTGGTATGCAATCTCCCCCAGCTCTTAGATGAGACTCCACGACATATACCTCATTAGTTCCCTTCTCAATTATCATTTCTGTGTGTCCCAATGTAGTACTGACGTTAAGATGATTAAAGATTTGCCTAACATTATTATAAATATCATTGACAAGGTACGATTCTAAATTTGCACAGAAGACATGACCACTCTCAACAAATTGTGAATGAGGTGTCCCTTTCGGAATCTTATACTTATCTGTTATCCCAAATATCTGTGTAACTCCATCATGAGTTAATGTCTCAACGCTTACTTCTTTACCATCAATAAATTTTTCCATAATCAACCATCCATTGGATAACCACTCATTAAGTTGTTTTGGAAAAATATCTTCGAGTCTATCTTCAGGTGCTATCAAAAGGATATCTTGACTTCCTTGACCTGCAACTGGTTTTATAATTGATTTTCCATTGACCTTTAAAAATTGTCTCACGTCGTCAACAGTTTTGGGAACGATATTAGGCACTAGTTTTAAATTGATTGACTTTAAAAAATCTCTCATTTTCTTTTTATCTATGAGTATATCTACCGATTCTTTGGTTACAAACCAATTTTCAGATAAAAGCTTTTCAGAATAGACAGCTGATTTTAAGACTCCGTCCCTAGTATCAGTAAACGAAACAATACCAGCTACAATGTTAGTGGATACAATTCTATTAATTAACCCATCTAATTCTGATAAATTAGTTATGATCACAGTTTCATCTGCAAAATTACATGCTTTAATAAATGTACTATGTAACATATTGGATTGAAGTATATTGATAACATAAAATCCTTGTTCTTTAGCAGCCTTTACAACTGCTTTATGTCCAAAAAGTACTATAATTTTCTTCATGTTTGTTTCACCTCCAATTAAGTTATGTGCGTCTCTAAAATATTTATGTCATTTTCCACATAAATTTTGCTCTGCTTGCTAAACAATTCATAATAAGCACCTTTTTTAGTCATTAACTCATCATGACTACCAGTCTCAATGATTTTGCCATCTTTTAGAAAATAGATAGTGTCTGCAATCTGGCAATTAGCAAGTCGATGAGAAATAAATACCTTTGTCTCAATATCATGCAACTTGGAGACTGTTTCAAATATGGTATGCTCATTTTCAATGTCTAATGAAGCAGTTGGTTCATCTAAAATAAGTAGTTGAGAATCTTGATATAATCCTCGTGCAATTGTTAAGCGTTGGAATTGACCACCAGATAGGCTAATACCGTCAGCATTCACAGTGGGATTTAGTTTTTTCCCTAAAAAATTTTCATCCTGCAACAATATTGCCTCTAAATTCACTGATTGAATAACGGACTCAATTTTGCTTCTCTCCTTCTCCTTATCAATAATAATGTTATCTATTATACTTTCTGGAAATTGGATTGACTCCTGTTGAACAAACGCATAATTATGATTTACTCCGTTAGAAACAGATCCAGTTTGTGGTTCTAGAATCCCGGCAATAATACCAATTAAGGTTGTTTTTCCACTTCCATTTTCACCTACTAAAGCTACTATTTCTCCTTTTTTAATCTTCATTGTAAGGTTATCAATGACCTTATTACTTCCTGTATAGGCGTAAGAAATATTATTCATCTCAATAGCGTACTCACTGGTGTCATCAAAATTACTTGGTATACATTTTAATTTATCTAAGCTATAATAAGAAGAAAGTTGGGTGCAGACGGTCAATAATTGTAAGTAAGCTGCAAAAGAGTTTTCAATCATGCCAACAAAAGTAAATAGTGCGGTAATAGCGAGGCTAAGTTCAGAAAAGGCTTGATTATTTGATAGAGTGATTAACATGATTGAACCGATAACTAGACTAGCCACACCTAAAAATGAACTGACACCATCAAAAAAGGCAACTCTATACATCCCTTTTCGGAGTGTCTTATTTGTCTTTGCTATATACTGATGAAATTGTGAATTTACTAAAATAGATAGATCATAAACTTTATTATCACTTAAAAACAGTCCATTCTTTGCTAATTGTTCAAAATAGTTAAGTCCCTTATTGATGTTTAATAACTTATTTGTTCTCATCAATAGTATTTTCTTTTTTAACTCGTTTATGCCAATAGACAGCCCAACTATCGCTACACATGTTAGTGCCACAAAAGGATTGACCTTACTAAGGATAGCAGCACTAAAAAGCAATGTTACAAATGTGTAGACTAGTGTAGTAATAATTTCATAATATCGAATGAAAAGAGACTGGTTATCGATAGCAAATAAGGTATTTGATAACTTTGTTCTAATCTCTGATGATTGTAATTCTGAGTAAGTATGGCTCAACATTTTTGATACAATCTTAGTCTTCTTTGACTCAGATAACACCTGATAGAACATTTCAGCCTTTTTAGTTGCGAAATCTGATATTAAACGACAAATTAAATAGAACAGTATAATAACTAAGATAAAAAACAAATTAAATTGATCACTGTAGGCCGTAAGGAGATAGACTAATACCGTAGGAAAAAGGTTAAAAAGTGTATTTGTCATCACTAACAAAGTCACATAGAGAATAAATACTGGCATGAATTTTCTTTTGATATAATCCATGGATTATTCCTCCCCATATCCCTTGTTCTGTAGTTTGTATAAGTCAGCGTAATATCCATTATTTTCTAAAAGCTCTTGATGCTTGCCTGTTTCAACAAGTTCACCATTATCTAATACTAAAATATCATCAGAAAATTTAGTAGCCAACAACCGATGTGTTACTATAATAGACATCTTTTCTGAAGTTATTTTCAAAAATTCCCTAATTGTTTTTACTTCATTATTAATATCCATGGCTGAAGTGGCTTCATCTAAGATATATAAACTTGAATCTTTCATCATAGAACGAAGTAATAACAGCATTTGGACCTGTCCGCCAGAAAGTTGTACTCCTTCTTCTGATAAATATTTGGTATAGTGACTATCAATTCCTTGTGGTAGATTTCTAATCATATCCTGTATTTCTAATTCTTTTATCAAGGTATCTAATCGTTTGATTTGTGAGCGATCAAATTTCGGTAATACATTTTCTCGAAATGTAAAGGCAAGAAAATCAGTTTTTTGAAAAACAGTTGCAAGTTGCTGGTGATAACTTTTCAAATCGATTTTGTTTAAATCAATCCCATTCACTAAAATCTGTCCGACCGTTGGCCTTATAAAACCACATAATAATTTAATTAGAGTTGTTTTACCAGAACCACTCTCGCCAACAATTGCTACTCGATTGGGAGATTCAAAACAATATTTTATATCCTTCAAAACATACTGGTCACTATTGGGATATTTATAAGAAACATCTACAAACTCTACCTTGTTAATTTCTCCAATACTTACTTTTTGAACTTCATTTTGATAAGTAGTAGCCAAGCATAAAAAGTCTTCATATAAGTCATATAGACGAATATCTGTTTTTATTTTTTCTCCATTTTTCAATAGTTTGCTTATATTGTCCTGAACCACTTTAATCATTGATAGATAAAAAATTCCGTCTGTAACTCTCAGATATCCACTATGAACACCTAGTAAAATCAAAATGATTCCTGTTAGATAAGGAAGAGCAGATAACACACTAATATACAATAAATTCAAACCATACTGATTAATTTTATTCGTACTTAATTCATAAAACTGTAAAAGTCTGTCAGACAACTTTTTCTGTACAAAATTTTCATGGCTCGATGATTTAACTTCACGTAGCATTTTGCTATCCGTTAAAACACTGGAATAAAATCCTGTATAATTCTTTTGACTTTGTGCTAATACATCAATCGCTTGATTTAATTCAGGAATTTTACCATTAAAATAGTGAACCAACAAAGCTAGTAAAGTCATGACAATCATAAATACTCTAGTCAAATTATCGTTCATGATTGCGATTAAAACTAATGAAGAAATAATTGCGAGAGAGGATGGGACTAACTTCATCAATCGCTGATATCCTTTCCAACTTTGAGCAGAAAATAGTTCCCCATTCCTATTTGTTGTTAAATCTTTCTCTGAGATTGTACTTTCAATTGGTAGGTCTATCGTTTTTTCAAAATAAGAAGTTACCAAATAGGATAATCGAAATTCTGCTAACTCTGTTTCAAAAATTTGTGATAGTGGGGGACCCAAGAAGCTCAGAAGGAGATATAATACAGAACTTACAATCGTTAGTTGAAGATTACTTACTCCTTCAATATAATTTAAAAACCCTTTTAAAAACATAACACTAGATACTGGTAAAATTGCATATATCAGTGTAAAAATAACTGTTAGTGAAATGAGTTTTCGATTTGCATAATGTCTGTAGATACTTCCTATTTTTTTCATAAGTAACCTTCCTTCAGTAATTTTTTCTGTACGTTTAGGAGTGGGAGAGTAGATTAGTATCTACTCTCCCTTATGTACATAAGGACTCATCCATCCTTATTGCTTTTAGGATTAACCACCTACAATGATTAATATGTCAAATATAATAAACAGTAAAATTTTTATGAGGCTCTTCATAAACTTTTTCCTTTCCTTTATTTTAGATTTATTATAAGCTAATATTGTAATGACCAATTTTTTGTTGTGAAAGTGGGATGATTTATGGACGATTTCGGGAAAACACTACGCTTTATCAGGACGAGTAAGCAAGTTAGTATAAATAAATTAGCCGATGATATTATATCAAAATCACAACTTTCAAGATTTGAAAGAGGTGAGTCTGAAATATCTTGTTCTAAGTTGAATTATCTTTTAAATAAGTTAAATACTTCCTTCGATGAATTTTTAATTATTAATAGAGGTTTTTCTGACTATGATTTTAAAATTATGATAAATGAAGTAAGAGATTCTACTGCTTCAAATGATATTCAGAATATAATAAAAATTTTAGAGAGTTATCAAAACAAAGACAAAAGCACTTTAAAAAACTTTGAAATCACTCTTTTAAAATCTATTCTTAATAATTACTCTAAAGATATATATCCCTCCAAAAGTGAATTAGAAGAGCTCGTTGATTATCTATTTAAAGTCGAACATTGGGGCTACTATGAAATTTCTCTATTTGGCAACTGTTTTAGACAATTAACTTATCAAACTATCTTTTTATTAACAAAGGAATTATTAAACAAGATTAGATACTACATTCGAGCAGAAAGTAATAAAAGATTGGTTATTCAACTTACTATTAATTGTCTAATTGTTAGTATTGACAAGGGACACTTCAAAAATGCGAGATATCTTTTAAAAGAAGTCGAATATCTTTTAAATAATGAAACCAGTTTTTATGAGAAAACCGTATTCATCTATGCTTCTGGCTATTTACTTTATAAAGAAGGTAACTTAGACGGCAAAGATAAAATGCTAGATGCTTTAAAAGTTCTTAAAATTTTAAGTGAAGATAAATTCTATAAAAATTATATTGAGCACTACAATAAAATAGTGAATTAATTATCTATAATATAAATATAAATTAGCTTACCGCTATCTACTGTTTAGTAGCAAGCACAGTAAGTGTGTACACACTTACGACAAATTGATGAAGCAGCCCCTTGTGGAACTGCTTCTTTTTTATCAATTTTAACTTGTTAGGGAGACCCCTAAGACCCCGAAATACACTGCAAGGAGAAAGTAACTATGGCAAACAGAACAAGAAATATTCAGCTCAAAATATGCCTTAACGAAGAAGAAAAACAAATTTTTGAGAAAAAAATGAAACTTACCAAATGTAAAACCATGAGTCATTTTATACGTAAATCTGTCTTGGAAGGAGATATTTTTGTGGTAGACTTACAACCCTTCGTAGACTTACAAGGACTCCTCTATAATGCAACTAACAACATCAATCAAATTGCAAAACGTGTCAATACCACTGCTCTTATCTATAAAGATGACATACAAACAATGAAGGAAAAAATAGACTCCCTCTCAAAAGAAATCTGGCAAATACACTCTCTTTTACTCTCAAGAACACATAAGGCAGGAGATAAGCAAAATGGCAGTCACTAAGATTCACCCTATCAAATCAACATTAAATCTTGCTATCAACTACATCACAAATAACGAAAAGACAGACCAAGAAATTCTTATCAGCACGCATAAGTGTCACGTTACAACAGCGCATACTCAATTTTTAAAAAGACGAGAACAAGAACAAGTTCATGGAACTGTTCTAGCAAGACACCTCATACAATCTTTTTTTCCTGGAGAAATCTCCCCAGAATTGGCTCACGAAATTGGACTGGAACTCTGTAAAAGAGTCTTAAAAGATGAATACGAGTTTGTACTAAGTACTCATATTGATAAAGGGCATATCCATAATCATATCATCTTTAATAACGTCAATATGGTGACGGGAAAATGTTATCAATCCAATAAGAAAACCTATCATCAAATTCGCTATCAAAGCGATCTAATCTGCAAGGAAAAAGGGTTATCTATTATAGATGAGTGCTACGAAACCTTTAAGAAAAAATACAAACCAAAAGGTAAATCATGGTATGAAGATAATCAACGAAAGCAAGGAACATCTTGGAAAAGTAAACTTCAATTTGATATCGATAGAGTAATTAGACAATCAAAAAATTGGGATGATTTTCTGTCTAAAATGGAAAAACTAGACTATGAAATCAAGCATGGGAAACATATTGCCTTCAGACATAAGGATAAGGAACGATTCACCAGAGGGAAAACAATTGGAGAAGATTACTCAGAAAAAAGACTCAAGGAACGAGTCACAGAATCACTGTCGAGAAAACGAAAACTGTCTAAGGAACAAGTAGGAAATATCATTAATCTAGTCAATAATTCTAAAGTTCAAGCAAGTAAAGGATATGAATTTTGGGCAACAAAACATAATCTTAAAAGTGCTTCAAAAATAGTTCTCCTAATGCGAGAAAAAGGAATTAAATCATTTGCACAAATTGATAAAACTATTCAAGAAAGTGCAACAAAAAGGCAAGAATTGCAAGATGAAATGAAGAAGATTGAGCATGAAATAAAGCAGCTATCAATGACCATGGAGAACATTCATACCATAAAAAAATATCGGCACATATATCAAGTCTACAAAGAAGATACTACTGACAAAGCTTTCCTCAAAGAGAATCAAACTGAAATCACACTTTACCGAAATGCACTAAAAAATCTTAAAAAATCTTATGCAAAACTCCCTAACACAAAAAAAATACTCACTCAACTTGACCTCTTACAAGAAAAAAAGAATACCCTTTTTCAAGAGTATTCTTCAACAAAAAATAGTATATCTGAGCTATATCAATTTAGAAAAAATTATGAAACATATCTAGGGGAAGAGGTGGAACGTTGATAGAAATAATCAACTCCTCCTTACAAATTAATTCCAATTGCAGAAGCAATCATCTGTATTCCTGCACTTAAATCTGGCAAGGCTGCAATAGAAGTAGCAATAAATTGCATACTTTTTAAGCAGGTTGCAAGTATAGATAATTTAGGAGTGCTCTCCCTCACTTCCTTCTTTAAAGTCTCTAAATTTTGATTTAAAACCAATTTAGAGTTCTCATCTTCAATTTTAGCTATTGAAGATTCAATACTTTCTATTGCCTTATCAATCTTATCAGTATTAAAATGATTTACCTGCTCCGCATTAACTGTTCCCCCATTATCTACCACATTAACTTGTGTTCCGGAAGCATTAACATTGACATTAAAAATGGTATTTTGATTATCATAGCCCATATCCGTAGCTATGTCTTTCATATAATTTTCGATCTCACTAACAAAAGGATAAATCATCCTATCTCCAAATGCTTTTGCCATATCTTGATATTTATTGCTACTGGCATAATACCAACCAAAAGTGTATGTATCCCAATTTTTATTAACAATACACAAAAAAGTTTGATACAATCGATAAGCTTTTTCTCTACCGTTACTTCCTAGCTTTAATGTAATTGTGCCGTATGAGTCATATACTTCCTCTAATGTTGACTCTAGTTCATCTATGTCAAAAGCAAGGGTTTCTAAATATTCACTTAATAAAGGGGTTTCTTCAATAAAATCTAAAAACTCTTGAAGACTGTCATTCTGCTCTCTAAAGTGTGAATTCATCACATTTGAAGCCAGTGTTCTAAATTTTCTACTAATCTTTTTTAATTCATTTTTACTAATCTTCATCTAGTATCTCTCCACAAAAAGGACAGTAGCCACCTTCAAATAAAGTCAGACTACTTAATTTAAAAATATTTTCACAACAATAGCATTTCTTTACTTCATAGTCCCCAACTTTTCTATGTACAGAAGTTTCAGGTTCCCTTTTTAATTGTTTACTAGATTTAAAGTTTAAATTTTTACTATTGCTAAAGTTTTTTTCAAGCTCTTGTGAAAAATCATTTAATAAATCTACAACCTGATTTTTTATAAGACGATTGGCAGATTCTAAAACATCATCATCTAAGTAGTTATCATGTGTTAAACCACACTTTGGACACCAAATAACTATTAGTTCATCTGACTTCAAATCATCAACTTGAAGCATAAACTTTTCACTGCAAGAGGGGCACTTTAATAAAACATATCCCTCACCATCACTAGGTATAGAAATTTCTACTTCGTATGTATTTGACATACAATCTCCTTCCTCGATAAAATTATAATTCTACTTTGGACAGTAATCAATCTATTAATTTAAAAATATTCATAGCTTATATCAAGAAAGCAGAAAATGCTATAGTAGACTAGGAGTATTATTGTGATGAAGACAATCACACTTTTCAACCTTAATATGTAAATCCTTTAGAAGATTGATACTTATCAATACTGCTTCACCAGTATTTAATTTTTTTATTTTGTTGTTGATTTAATATTTTCTAAAAAAATTTCTTTAACATTTTGCAAATCCGCTTTAATTTTATCAACATCCGTTCTTATATAATTAATCAAGTCTTCACTAGATACCTGTTTTTTTATACGAGCATAATCATAATAATCTTTTTTACCATATGTTTTCCATTTTTTTCTTGAAGATGATTTTTCTAAAATTGGATTATCCTCTAGATTGAAATTATATAAACAAGTTTTCTCTTTTATACTATCACATATTCTTTCTAAATCACCTAGTTTTTCCTTATCTTCAAGAGAGAAATTAACCTTATGTCTATACTGATTCCCTTGTATCTGAATATCAAAAGATGATGTAGTACCTTCGATAGGAAGATCAATTCCAAAATGATGTCCTCCCTTTATTCTACCAGAGTATGTTTTATACCCTAAATCAGCAATCTTATTCTGTAAGTTCGCATAATGAATCTTCTCGATAACCGACCTTAATCTCATACCTTCAAGCACTTTATTATTAGTCTCTTCAAAATAGTATGATTCACCATAACTTACCTTTCCAATAAACTTTTCCAAATTCTCCATATATTCGATATAATCCTTTAAGAATAATCTAAAAGTCTCATCTACTTTATCAAGTGAATCACGATAATACTCAATTAGCTCATCATAACTTCTTCTAAACCAACTATCAGGTAGTTTAAATCCAGGTTTAACTAAACTAAGAAGTATCCCTTTAGCATTAGAATCTTTTTCAGAATAACGAATTAATTGATTCTCATCAGGTAAAGACTTAACCTTATTTTCTATAAAAATAACATGAGTTTGTCTATCTTCATCAATAACTTCGATAGTTAAATCAATCGAGTTTTTTTCTCTGTATACCTTCAAGTCCGTATATTTTTTATTAATATCAATAACATCACTAAAAAAATGATGATTAATAAATCCAGACTTCTCTAGAACAACAGCGAATAGATTGCTGTGATATAATTCCAAATTACTTAATGACAGTTGATAATTCAGTGTATTTTCTATTTTATTCCTTAGAGCTAATAACTCATTAAAAATTTCCATTTAACAATTCCTTTGCTATTATAATCAATATATTTTTAATTTATTTTATTATATCATAAAATAAATTAATCAGTTTATTGAAAACAATTGAGTATAAGTTGCCCACAATCATTATCTACAAAATGGTTTAATGCAGACTGAATTACACTTTCTTGACAATATCTTAACTTCTTTTTAGCTTTTACAGTTACTACTTCTGGTCATTCAAAAGAGAATTTTGACCAATCAATCTGAGAATTTCTAAGGTCTGAAAACCCAATACGAATAACATCACTACGATCTGATAGAGCTTTTTCAACATTTTTACCCCATTTATCGGTTGAAGCTACGAAAATACCTGATTCGAAATAGTCTTCCACAATTCACCTAGGAAGGAATCTATATCTTTTTTTGAGATTGCATGCGTATAGAATTTTTCCTGAATTGCAACTGATTCTCCAGTAAATTTTTCCGCAACTAAATCTACTGCAGTATCAACTTTAGGTATTCCAAATTCCTATGGAACATCTGCTAGAATCCATACATTCTTAAACTCATTCTGGTATATTGGTTCATTTTGAAAATAGGCAAGTGCTAAATACTCAAAGCATTTCCCTCTACCACGTTGCGTTTCAACAAGTTCATTAATTTCCATCACTAAACGAACAATGCCATTATCATCCACCTATTCATTTATATTCTTAACTAGAAAATATTTTTAATTATTTTGCTTTCATTATAACATTTATCGTTGTAAAAAGCTTATGCAATACTATTATATCACCCTCTTATAAAAAAGTAGTGCAGCCCGTAGACTACACCATAACTCTCATCGTTCACTATTTATATCTTGTTTCTTTGGTTGTTTTGGATTTGTCTGTTCTTTCTTTTTGTACTGTTTGATTGCTCCTAACACTGAATATTTGTTTTTTCCTTTAAATTGATTTCGTGCTTTTAAGAGCTTAGAAGCAAGAACTCGTACATTACTATGAATCTTACCTTGGTCATCAATAGATGTACGAATCTTCCCAAAAATCTTGACAAAATCCCCTTGTTTAAAATTTTTGGGGATTTCTCCTTTATCTCCATAAGCCGAACAGTTAGTGTAGAATTTGTTCCCCTCATCATCCTTTGATACAACTGAAAAATTAACAGCTGTAAATACTTCCCCTTCTCTTGTTTTTCTCTCAACCACTTCAACTTCTCCAACGATATTACCAACAAGATTGACCAGGTTGTTTTCTTCTATTTGCTGACTGTCTAATTGTTGGCTCAATTCTCCATTTTCACGTAACTCTTCAATCATCTCATCAAAGGTATCATTTAACAACATCATTGAGTCATTATTTTGATAGTTATCATACAGCTTATCAAGAGCTGACTGGTCATCAATTCCTTTTTCAAAGCTGATAATTGCTTTGGTAAACTCTTTATAGTTGTCTGTTGCCATTTGTTCTAGTTGTGCTTTCATATCTTTATAATCCATTTTTCTATCCTCCATTTGTATCTTTTTATCGTTCATCTAATACATTTATTTTTTCATCATTACTAGTTACTTTATCCTGTGATTGGTAATTTTTTATCTGACCTAGTATAGATACTTTCTCTTCCTTTTCATGCAGATTATCCTCCACATCATAAGTGGATTCAAAAGCATCACTATCCCTAAAGTCATCGTCATAACGATCTGCAATTCCATCATTATCCATATCTTTTGAGAGTGGGTCATAAATGTTCCCCTCATCATCTCTTTCAAGTCCTGTTGCTGCTTTCAGTTCGTCATCATTAATCGATACGAACTCAGAAAAATCACCGTATTCAATTTCCATTTTCATAGCCTCAAGTGCTTGCTCTACTGTGCCATTTTCTTCCATGTATTGATAATGACTGATTGGTGTCTCATCTACGTACTGTGTCGCTGTGTAGTCTTCTAGGTTTAATTCAAATAAAATTCCGTGCTCTTCATCATTAGAGCTTGTGTAGGCGATATCTACATGTTTTAAATCGGGATAAAGCTCATTAAAACTATCATAACTAAAGTTCTCTGCATACTCTCTATTATAAAAGTCTATAATTGCTCGTTTAAGATCTTCTAACAAAGGATTAGATTTAGATATTTCTTCTACTTCTCCCATATCTAATAATTGATTGAGTTCTGCTAGTCTTAACACCTTTGTTTTCAACTCCTCTGCCTTTTCAAATGGCTTTTCTAATTCCGCTTTAGCACGTTCAAATTGATTTTTGGTATTGCTGAGTTTATCTTCCAATCTTTCAAGTTTTTCAGGAATCTTATCTATGACATGATCTAATCTTATTAAATTACCTTCGGCACTACTTCCCAACTCTCCAGAGTGCTTTGCATGACCATTTAAACTAAATTGATATTCGTTGCTAAATACATCAAAATGAACTTCTAAGTCTAAATTTCGATATTGTCCTATTATTGGGGAGTCATTTACTTTTAAATTTTTAATAGACTCCAGCAACCTTTCCCCAGCAATTTTTTTGTCCTTTATTCTCTCACTATGAATCGTTAATGATGTAAACTTATTATCACCAACTCCTTGAGGTTCAATAGTATTCAAATCCTCTTTCATATCTTGAATCAATTCTTTAGTGCGTCTGATTTCCTCTGGATAATATGTTGTCACTTTATCTTCTAATCGATAACGGTTAGATTTATAGTTAGCCTCTAACATTTTTAGTTTTGTAACTTCATTATCCAAATCCATTTTCTCCTTGATTTTAGGGTCTCCTGTTGCGAGAGCTTTAATTTCTGCGTAATTCAAACTACTCTCATCTACATCTTCTGCAACACGAACTGGGGTCTTACTAGTCATGATTTGTGAGATAAACTTTTGCTTATTCTCGATTGTTTGCCATAGATAGGCATCAAATGTATTTTCTGTGATATAGCGATAGATATGAACTTCTTTATTTTCATTACCTTGCCTGATAATTCTACCCGCGCGTTGCTCCAAATCAGCTGGTCGCCAAGGAACATCTAAGTCATGCATGGCAATTAATTTCTTTTGAACATTTGTTCCTGCCCCCATTTTTTGAGTCGAACCCATCAAAATACGGATTTCTCCTTTTCGAACTTTTGCAAATAACTCCTCCTTTTGCTTGTCTGAATTTGCCTCATGTATAAACGCAATCTCTTCTTTAGGTATTCCCAATTTGACAAGCTTATCTCGAATATCATCATAAATATTAAAACTTCCATCTCCTTTCGGTGTAGACATATCAGAAAATAATAGCTGTGTAGATTGGGGTTCTTTTGTATTTTCCCAAATCGCAAACACATTTTTCACGCATACATTCACTTTTGAATTGTCATCATCAGGTAGTAAAGGATTAATCAATCGTTGATCAAGGGCAAGCTTTTTCCCATCATTGGTAATTCGTAACATATTATCTTCTTCTGGCTCTACCAATTTGTTACGAACCCTCTCTGCTCTTTCAGACAAGCCTTGTAGGATTTGTTTTTGTTCTTCACTAGGAGTTGTCTTTATAACGTCAAAGTGCGCTTCAGGTACAGGTAGTTTTAACATATCCGCTGTTTGAATATCTGATACTTCCTTAAAAAGACTCATCAATTCAGGCAAGTTATAAAATTTAGAAAAGCGTGTTTTTACTCGATAACCAGTCCCTTCAGGAGATAATTCAAAAGCAGATTGAGTTTCACCGAAAGTCGAAGCCCAAGAATCAAAATGTTCCAAGCCATTCTTCTTCAATTCATCATACTGAAGATAGCGTTGCATAGTATACAATTCTGTCATTGAGTTTGAAATCGGTGTTCCAGTCGCAAATACTATCCCTTTACCATTCGTCATCTCATCCATATACCGACACTTCATAAACATATCAGATGACTTAAAAGCTTCAGACTGTCCAATTCCTGCCACATTTCTCATTTTTGTATATAGATATAGATTTTTATAATTATGAGCTTCATCCACAATCAACTTATCCACTCCTAATTCTTCAAACGTGACAACATCATCTTTTTTGAAATCGTCATTCAACTTTTTTAACTTAAGCTCTAATTTCTTCTTTGTCTTTTGAAGTTCCTTGACTGTAAAATGTTGACTGCTATCGTACTTGTATTCTTTTATGTAATCTATAATATTATCAATCTGATCTTGAATATGCTTTTCTTGATATTCCTTTGACATTGGAATTTTTTCAAACTGACTATGCCCAATAATTACTGCATCGTACTCGCCTGTCGCAATCTTTCCGATAAATCGTTTCCGATTTTTAGGCTCGAAATCCTTTTTATCTGCTACCATGATGGTGGCAGAAGGATAAAGCTGCATGAACTCTCTCCCAATCTGTCCAGTTAAATGATTAGGAACGACAAATAAGGTTTTGCTACACATACCAAGCCTCTTAGACTCCATAGCACTCGCGACCATTTCAAAGGTTTTACCTGCTCCCACAACATGAGCAAGCAAGGTGTTTCCTCCATAGAGAACTCTAGCAATCGCATTTTTTTGATGTGGTCTAAGGCTGATATCCGTACTCATACCATCAAAGGTTAAATTAGACCCATCATACTCTCTATTTCGTATAGAATTAAACCGTTCATTATAGATATTCACAAGTCGATTTCTTCTATCAATATCTTTGAAAATCCAATTTTTAAATTCTTCTTTTAATAGCTCTTGCTTTTGACCTGCAAGCATCGTCTCCTTTTTATTTAAAACTGCTGTCTTTGAGCCATCTGGATTGAGAACCTGATCAAAAACTTTAGTTTCCTTTAAGTTGAGGGCATCTTCTATCAGTTTATAAGCACTCACTCGACTCGTTCCATAAGTTAACTCTGCCAAGTCATTTCCTCTATCTTTACTCTTTCCTTCTACCTTCCACTCACTTGTCATTGGAGAAAATTTGGCTTTAATATCCCATCTCAAATAGCTCGGAGTTTTTAAGGTCTCAAAAATAAACTGTTCGATGTCTTTTGTTGGTAGCCAAGTAGCACCAAGTCGAACATTGATCTCACTAGCTTCTAATTCCTTCGGCATAACTTTTTCCAGCTCTGTCTTTTGGTAATTCAATTGCTCTAGCTCATATTCTAATGACTGACGCTCGTTCATTTGAGAATCTGAAAGCTGTGATTTTGCAGTTAACAAACTAGCTATATAACGATCGATAATCCGAATTTTTTCTCGAATATTGCCACTCAAATATTCATCTTTTGGAACGTAAGTATAGTGAGTTGAATCTGTATCTAAACTACTAGTAAAAGGTAACTCACCTACCTCTATATCAAATGATGCTTCTGGATGAAAATAAGAATTCTCTTTATCTAGTTGTAAAAATATTTCACCTTTTAGTTCCTTGATTAAGGTATTCCTGTCTTTCGTGGTTAAGGCAGACATATATTCAAAATCAACGACTCCTTTTTGAGAAATTGAAAGTACCAACGCTTCAACTGAAGTATCAACATGTTCCACTGCTTTTGCCTTGGTAATCGTACGTTTAGTAAAAATATCTCCTTTCGCTTTAAAATTCTGTTCTTCATCTAGTATCTCAATGGAAGATACCAAGGGAAAGTTACTATCATCTCTCAATGCCCGTGTATTACTGAGAGTGTTGATAAACCCATGTTTTTTTGAAAAACTATCGTACGCTTCATTTAATAGTTGTTGCGCTTTTTTTATCTCTTCATCGCTGGTATCTTCTTTTTGTTTTTCAATCACTACTTTCAAAGCATTCTGTACAGTCAAGTAATCCTCAATCTTTGACTTTATCTTTTCTGAGACTTCTTTTTTGATAAAAAGTGAATCTTCTCGGTAATAGACATCCCCATCGATTAGGGTATAAGAAAAATTTTTGACATCATTTGTTGCTGCTAGTGTTTCTAAACTATCGTCATCTCGTTCAACATATTCGTACTTTGCATTTTGAGATATTTTTCTTCCCGCTTCGTTTAATAAGATTTCAAGAGATTCTTCATTTGGTACGCAAGTGAGAGTATCCCCAAATCTACCACTTACACTTTTCATATTACCAAGTACCATTTCGGGGTGTTTTACAAAATAACGATTATAAATCAGACCATTTTCATCTTGATCAAGATGAATCCAGTCATCATCTCTCTCTAGAATACTCTCTCGCTTCTTCAAAAAAATAATATCAGAAGTTACTTCAGTACCAGCTACGCCTTTGAAAATCGTATTAGGAAGTCTGATAGCTCCTAAAAATTCTGTTCGAGCATTTAGATACCTTCTCACACTCTCATCTTTTTTATCCAATGTTCCACTGGAAGTAATAAAGGCTACAATCCCTCCATTTCTCACTTTATCAATTGCTTTTGCAAAGAAATAATCATGAATAAGAAAATTCTGGCGATTATATTCTCTATCATTGACCTTAAAATCCCCAAAAGGGATGTTCCCAATAGCCAAATCAAAGAAATTATTGGAAAAATTCGTCTCTTCAAAACCTTTTACTTGAAGATTGCTTTCAGGATAAAGTTTTTTCGCAATTCTTCCACTAATTGAGTCCAATTCAACTCCGTAAAACTTTGAGTGACCCATTTCAGCTGGTAAATTGCCTATAAAATTTCCTATCCCCATTGATGGTTCAAGAATATTACCACTTTGAAATCCCATATCAGATATGGTTTGATACATACTGTCGATAATAGCTTTAGGTGTGTAAAACGCTGTTAACGTAGAAGCTTTTGCGGCTTCATATTCAGATTCTGAAAGAGTATCTTTTAGGAAGCTTCGAGCTTTTTCCCATTGCCCTTCTTTACTTTCATCAAATACTTCGGAAAGTCCTCCCCAGCCAACATATTTTGCTAATATTTCTTGCGAGTCTTGATCTAAGATTTTGTCGCCATTTTCTATACTGTGAAGTGTTGAAATAGCCTCTAAGTTTCCTGCTAATCGCTCACTCGGACTTAGTTTTTCAGGAAACAACTCCTCTGTACTCTTATAATTTTTCGCCCCTATGTAGTTAGAATCTTTCTCTGTCACTCTTAGATTTTCATTTACAGGAACCTTTTCTGAACTAACTTCCTCCTGATTTTGAAATTCAAATAAGTCTCCCTGAATCATCCCATTCTCTTGTACAAGACCTTTCTCATCCCCAACAGGTAAAACTCCTTCTAGTGGTTCCTTTCTTTCCAATTCTTTCTCAAAACTAAGTTCTCCATCAAATATCGAGTAAAGTTCTTCTTCACTCATTCGCTTTCTGAGTTCTGTATCTGTTAACTCCCTAAAGGTTTTAGGGAACTCTTCTGATAGCAAACGCTCAGCGTGGAGAGTTTCCAGTTCATGCAGATTAAAATATCCCCATTCAGCTTCATCACCTAATACCAAACCAAAGGCATCCCCTGTTTCTTTATCATACTCCGTTAAATACCAGGTCCAGTCGCTCTTAAAAGGAATTGTATAAGCCGCATGCACTTCTTTTTCGCCTAACTTGACATGTTCTTGTTCATAAAAAGAAGGAACTTGTTCCAACATTGCTTCCGTCATTAGATTGGTCGGATTTTCTTGAGAATAAAAAAAGGAAGCATTTTCTGCTTCCGCTGTTTTTGTTTCTACACTTCGATGATTTCCTTGATGATAATCTCTTTTAATGCCGATATCATCGCTTGATATTGTGGATGATTCTCGTCTGAAATCTGCCAAGCTTTCATCATCTTCGGTTTCTCTTCCCTCAGAAATTGAATAGCTCGAATTTGAGTCTCCATCAAGTGCTCCACTAGTTTCTCTTCCTTGTATAAATCCACGAGCAACTGATAATCCATCTCTTTCGGACTCTCTGCCAGATAATCGAGACGCATGACCGAGTAAATCGGATTTGGGAACTCCATTAGAAACTCCTCCTTGGTTTCCAACTGATTCAATGTTTTCTCCTTGATGAGTGATAGAATTTCCTCTGTTGTCTCCACTGTTGAAAATTCGCTTTTCTCCATCATCAAATTGGGTATTTGTTCGAATCTCATGATCAAGCCCTCCTTGTGTGTGATTCTTTTCCTTATCATTATTATACTCTGCACTATCCTCTTTTGTCAGCCCATTAGGCACAATTATTTGTCTACTTCGCTTCATCGTACCTTCTATCATCTGATGACAAGCAGATGATAGGCACTTCCCAATACTCATCAGTGAAATAGAATCTAAGTTATCTCTATTTTGATTAACATCGTCAATTGTTAATGGGTAAGGGATATGGAATCTATTAGCAACCGCATAACTAATAGAATTTCTCATAAAGTGTGTAAACGTATCTCTTTCGTTTAGAGGGAGACTTAATTCATTACACAGATTATCAATCTCATCGTCAGCTATTAGTCTAGTTAAAGTATAAAGGTTTTCAACTAGATTTTCACTAGATTCATACCCCTGTTTTTCTATCATATCTCTCAGAATTGGTAGGTGCTGTTCTTGCTCAAATGACCACAACTCTACTTCATTTACATTTCGATTAATTGAAATTGTTTGACTAATATCAAAAACATAGAAAATTTCTTGTGACGGATATTTGCTTAAAATTGGGATTCCCTTTTGCCCTCTTGTTACAGTCCGTTGAAATCGTTCTTTCCACATATCAAAGGTAGCACAAGCTATAGCTGTAGGACTTGATCTATAGATACTTAACTGATTGATAAAATCATACCGTTGGTTATTACCAATCACCTCTAAAAGTTTTAGATATTCTTGAGGACTTTCTAACACATCTTTTTTAATCTCTTCGATTCGATTATTGAAGTCATGTACTCTCATATTCTTCCTCCTTTTTTAAAAAAAGAGACAATAGAAATCATCCTACTGTCTCGTCACTTTTATATCATTTTGTTTTTATTAATTCCATACATTCTTCTAACTTCATATTCAAGGCATTATACACTACTGTTTGAAAATCTTTTTCTCCTTTATTTCTAGATAAAATAAAATCAACTTTCACTTCATCATGTAATTGATACCCCTTCAATATCGTTTGTGGTTTGGCTAATTTCGTCTTTGTAAAACCAATTGTACAAACTTTATCTGAAGAAGCGAAAGAACAAGAAATCCTATTTTTATTAAAATTCTCTTCCACAACAATAGCTTCTGATGAAAATATTTGAATAGCATTCTCTAAGACACTCATCTTCCTACGAACAGAACCTTTTTGACTCTTATCATTGATTTCAAAGTCACCATCCTCTAAAGTCTTTTGATAACATTTTTCAAAAAAGTTTTTTGCTTTCAAGTTTGTGTGAACTCCTGTTAAATGCAAAAAATTATCCTCAAAAGCAGAAACGATATAATATTTCTGATATCTAAAATTTCTAGAGAAAATAAGGTAATCTTTCTGAACTAGCAATTCATAATATAACACTGCACAGTCCATCAACTTTAATCGTACTCTTTCTTTAAATGATTGTTCTACCATCGCCTCACCTCAAAAAAAGAAGGATGAAAAATCAACCTCCTTTGGTTTTTCACAGTTTCCTTCTGCACTGGATATGGGTTTTCAGTCTCCATTCCGACCTCTGGAAGTAGGTTTAACGTCTCTACTCCGACTCAATTCAAGTTGAAGATTCAACTTTTCCTACTAACAGTATACAAAATTATCCTTCAAATGCCAAGTAAAAAGAATGACATTTGATAAAATAAATTCCTGCTTAAAACACTTCCGCTAACAATTTCTGAAGAATTGCTTCTAAAATATTAACCACAATACTATTTCCTGCTTCACGATACAAGATAGAAGACATCCTTCCCTTTCTCTGTGGATAGATTGCCCTTAGTGTATTAAAGTCTCCATCCTCAAACCCCATTAGCTTAAAACACTCTCTTTCTGTTAAATATCGATATGTCCCATTTTTTAAGTCTACCACACCTGAATTCGGAACTCGAACCTGCTTGGTTGAGATTGTATAGGCAAACTGCTCTATCACCTTTACTCTTCCTTCGAAATTCTGATTTCTAGGTTTCCCATTTAAGTAACCTAATATTGAAGATTGTCTTACTTGGTAAAAATCAGGGACATCCTTTTCCAAAAATGATGTAATTTTTCTAGTTGGAGTCCGTGATATCATTGAAAAATCAAACCTTTTTTCTCCTAGTAGACTAACCACGAAAATCCGTTCTCTTTTTTGAGGAATCCCAAAATCCATCGCATTCAGTATTGCATACTGACTCGTGTATCCTAGTCTATCTAGTTCGTGAATATAGTCAAAAAAAGTTTCTCTAAAATTTTTATCTAAAACACCCTTCACATTTTCCCATAGAATCATTTTAGGTTTTTCTCTCATTTCTTGAATAATTCGTATCGTTTCATATAGAAGACTTGAGCGTGTTCCTGAACCTCGCTCTCCTCCTCGTTTTAACCCAGTACGACTAAAATCCTGACATGGACTCCCATGCATCAATAAATCTACTTTAGCAGTTGACGGATGATACTCTACAATATCTATCGGTTGAAAGTTTTCGTGATACAAAGCATTATATCCTTTCACACAATTTCTGTCCTTCTCTACATAATCTACAACACGATGAGGAATACCTTGTCTAATTAACGCTTTTCGAATAGCTCCAATCCCTCCAAATAATTCTAACACTTGCAATTCGTCTATTGTTCTCACCTCCTCACAAAAGGAATTACATTCTCTTCTAATCCGATTTTACATTGTCTTGTTGATACTGTTGAATCGTACTTTTTATTTCTTCTTCTAACGACCTCAAAAACTCTTCTTTTGTTGCTTTCCCCTGAGCTATTCTTGTTAGCTCCATTTCCCATTTTGAAGTGGTTGTTGCTGACTTAAAGGTATCTGATACGACTGTAATCAAACCGACTCCCTTGTGAGTCGCAAGTAAATACTTCCTATCTCTTTCAACCAGTCCTTTAGAGATTAGATTTTCAATAATGCCTGCTCTTGTAGCGGGTGTCCCTAATCCCTTTCTCTCAACTTCAATTCCTTTTTGTAGCCCCTCTTTTCCAGCCATTTCCATAGCTTTTAACAAGCTCTCCTCTGTAAAGTGTTGAACAGGTTTTGTGTACTTTTCCTTAATTTCTTTTTTATGAACGGAAATCACATCACCAACATTCAAATCTGGAAAAGACTGATCGTTTATTGGATGTTGAAATGCACGCAAGTAACGTGTGAATCCCTCATCTACAATGACTTTCCATGACTTAACAAATGTAAAATCTTCTATTTTTGCGATAATTTTTCTTTTCTCTTCAACTAGTGGATATCCTACACTAGCATGCAGTTTATTCCCTATAAGACAATAAACTTGCCTTTCCTCCTCTGACAGACGAGATATATTTTTGGTTAAAGAGCTAACTATCGGAATTATAGCGTGATGATCCGAAACTTTCTTAGAATTAAAGACTATCTTCAAACGGCTTTCATCAAAGTCATTCATTCCTATAATGCCATTAACGATAGAATCAAGCATATCCTCCGTAAGATATCGACTGTCTGTTCTAGGATAGGTAATATACTTTTTCTCATACAGGCTTTGAGCAAGATCTAATGTTTTCTGCGCACTATAACCAAAATAATGATTACATTCCCTTTGAAGACTCGTTAAATCAAATGGTAGCTCTGGTCTCGTCACCACCTCTTCTCTCAGACTTTCTCTGATTTGAATGCTTTCACCTACTAAATCCATAATCAATTGAGCTATCATTTTCTCATCTAATCTCTCGGTTGATAGAGTCAAATTCTTACTCATCACTTCGACTGTATAGTACTTTTGTTTTTTAAACTGTAAAATTTCGTCATCTCGTTTTACAATCATAGCCAGAGTAGGTGTTTGAACTCTTCCAACAGAATAAGGCTGTTTATATAGACATGAATAAAGTCGGCTAAGATTCATTCCAACCAACCAGTCTGCTATGGCTCGTGCCTGTGAAGATTCAAATAATCCATCGTAAAACTGACTATCTTTTAAATTCTTAAATCCTACCTCAATAGCTTTATCCTCCATTGAAGAGATCCAAAGCCTCTCGACAAACTTTTTACATTGCGCCTGATTGTAGACTAATCGAAAAATACTCTCTCCCTCTCGTCCTGCATCGCAGGCATTGATTAAACTTTTAGTATCTTTTTTATTCATTAGTTTTTTTAAAAGTTGAAAATGTTGTTTTGTTTTCTTTGAAACTTCGTAACGGTAGTGACTAGGAATAATTGGTAAATCGTCCAAATTCCATCGTTTATATCGCTCATCATAGGTTTCTGGGTTCGACATCTGTACCAGATGACCTATACACCATGAGACTCGATACCCTCCTCCTTCATAATATCCCTCTTTCTTTTTAGTCGCTCCTATGACTTTAGCAATCGTCTGCGCAACACTGGGTTTTTCTGCAATAACTAATTTCATTCTTTTTTCTCCTCATATGAAAAAAGGACGAAAGATAATCTCCCGTCCTTAGTTAGGTATTTTAAACTATTCTTCATTACAGTACTTCATCTTCTTCATCAGCTAGTTCTTTGTCTTCCTCTTCCTCCTCATCTTCATTGTCATCAGTTTCTGAAAAGAAATCCTCGTTCTCATCTTCCTCTAAATGTTCTAATTCTTTATTTTCTCTTTGTTTTATAACCTTGAAATAGTAACCTGCACCTAAAGCACCGACCACTACAAGAAAGACAATGAAATACATTCCCATATTGCTTTCTTCTTCCTTTTTAACAAGAGACACTTCCTCTTTTTTAGGCTCTTCTTTAATAATCTCTTGTTTGGGAACTTCTTTCTTTTGAACCATATTTAACAAATCATCCTCAGATACTTCCGTTAACAATTGTACATTGTCGTTTTCTTTATCATGATTGATAATTAAATGGAATGTTTTCCCGCTTTTAGTAGTAAAAGTTACAAATTGTCTTGCGTCAGCTGAAATAGCAGTTGCTTCCTTCTTATCTCTTTCATCACCATGGTGAATCGGATAATCTTTATTTGCATTATCCTTATTTTCAGTAATAGTTCCTCGTGCTTTTGAGGGTGCAGATGGTATTCCTTTTGAGACTTTTTCACTAGTATTCCCTTCACTGATTGTTCTACTTCCTTGACTAGAAGAATGACTCGTATCGCTATCCTTATTAGGTGTACGAATCTCTTCTTTTTTTGCTTTTGATGTTTCTTCTTTATTTGAATCATCAACTGTAGTGGATGGTAAACTAGGAGATTCATTACTAGAAATCGTTTCTTGCCTATCTTGTATCAATTGTGGCAAGACTCCCTTTCCTTCACCTGCTTTATCAGTTAGTGATTGGCTCTTTTCTTGAAGCTCCTGCATCTGTTTCTTCAGTTTCTCAATCTCCTCATTAAGAGCTTGGTCTCCATCAGAAATAACCGCCTTTTCCATTCTCTTCTGAAGAGCTTGATTTTTTTCCTCTAATTCTTTGATTCGTTTCTTTTGTTCCTCATTTAATTGAGATTTATCTTTTAACTCTGCCTTTAGAGTATCAAGTGCTTTATTAAGTTCTTTAGATTCCTGATTTATTTTTTCAATATCATTTTTTTGTGAATCCCTTTGACTACTGTCTTCTTTTTCCTCCTTTTCAGTAGAATATTGACTAGTTGTTTTACTCTTTCTTACCTTCAATTCTATTTTGTCATGACCATCACCCTTTACCAAATAAGACGAGAATGCCTCTACAAATTCCATCTCCTTTGAAATAGGTGGTAAATCTTTTTCTACAAGTTCTTGCCCTCTGTTTGCGGAAATGTTGTGTTCTTTATAGACTGTACCATCTTCCCAAAGATAGTTGATACTGACATTTACTTTCTCTTTTGTTTCTAATTGAGTCCTCAAAGAAGGAAGTAGTCCGTCAGTCGCAAATACAATTTGTTTTTGCATCAGTAAATACCCTGTTGCAGAAACTAGAATACCAGAACTGATAGCTAGTGTTAGCCATACTTTCTTATTAAATTTTTTGAATTTCATCTACAGTTTTCTCCTCTATTTTCTTTTCTTGACACATATTCACTAAATCCTCAATCGTAATATGATTTCTTCTACAAATAACGACGTATTCCTTATCTAGAAGTTCTTCTTTCTTGGAACATAAAATCTCTAAATCCTTATCAATTTGTTCCTTCTTTTCTAATAACTTTTTAATTTTTTGATTCACACGATGTAATTCTTTATTCATATGTAACCTCCTTTACCTTTGAACATTTGGTGGAAATCCAAAACCGACAGGAGAAGACTGACAACACGTCGCAATCCAATTATCAAGGCTAGTCACTCTAATTTGTCCGATATTATCCATTACCTTACCATCTCCAATATAGATTCCAACATGTCCATAAGTTCGACCTAACTCTCCACCAGTACTACAACTTTCAACTGCTACAATCATTCCAACTTTTAACTTTGAACGATCACTCGTATAAGTAAAGTTACGATACATATCATTCGCATTTCCGCCTATAAAGCCAATACCAGCGTTTTGATATACTTGTGTTACCCACATGGCACACCATCCTGGACCTGGAGAAGGTGTAATATAAGCTGCATTTACAATACTTTTTTGAATGGCATCTGATGCCTCATACTCTTTTCCTCCACCTACTGCTCCAGAAACGCTACCTCCTCCCCTTCCTCCAAGCAAAGACTGATTACTAAATAATGCAGCCATATTCCCTTGGGCTGAAAATAGAGATTGATAATGTTTTAAATTATCAGGGTAATTAGCGAAAACTTTATGGACAATGGTATCCATCTCTGTTTTATCTAGTGTCACAATAAGCTTCTTATACAGATATGCTTCTTTACTTTCGTTCCCTTGGCTGTCTATAACCGTACGATAGCGAGTCTCAGTTTCCACTCGATAATTTACTTTATACATCGTGTCAAATAACTCTTTCAATGGTGCTTTAATATCAGAAAGATTCTTGATTTCACCATATCTTGAAGTAATATACGAGAGTAACTCATGCACATTATGACCAATATCTCCATGCTTATGGATAATATACTCATCATAACCTGGATAATGACTTTGAACATTTTCCAATTCGTTATATAAATCTGTCTCTAACTTGGAAAATATTTGATTGATTCCTTTTAAAATATGTTCACTCGACAAATAACTGGTCGCTAGGACACCACTGGTAGAGTTAGCTACTCCACTCATTGAAACACTAGTAAATTGAAACAGAATCATTCCAAAACCAAAAATCACTACTGTTGCAATCGCAATCCCTTTTGCTTGTTTACTAATAAATTGCTTTGTAAAGTTTATTCCCTCCAATAAACTTTTTTTGATTCTTTCTTTTAAGCTGTTGCTAAATGAATTTTTAATAGCTTCTTTCATCTGCTTCTTCTTTTGAAATTTCTTTCTTCTAGCAATTTTTTTAGAATCAATTAGCTTGTTTCTCTTGTCTACAATATTACGAATAGTAAATGAGATTTTTCTTCTAGATTTTTCCCTTACTAGACTAGGTAGACTTTCAAACCGTTTTTCTTTGTGTTTAGTCGCATACTTTTTGGCACCTTTGAGAAATGTGGAAGCTGTTCGCAATGTTTTTTCAGCAGCTTCTACCCCCTGATTTTCTTCACTTCCATAAGATAAATATATCCCACCAGCACTAGCAACTTGTGTAGCACCGAGGAACCCAATAGCCTTTTTTTGATTTTTACGCTTACGAGATTTTCTATTTTTGCCTGCCTCTTGTTTAGTTGATTTTTCAAACACATTCTGAAACACTGGTGATGTTTTTTGCGTTTTAACAACTTTAGTCTTAACATCCATAGTTTCTTTATTTGAATTTCTCTTACTAAAACTATTTATCTCATTAGTTCTGTTCGATAAGTTCCTTTGTTTTTCTTTTTGAATGTTTCTCTTTCGAATTTCTTTTTTATCTACTTGAGGACTTTTATGATAGTTTCTAATTTCCTCTTCAGGAAGTGAAACTGACTTAATAGGTTCAAATTCTCGATTCAGTGTTTGATTTTTATGTTTCTTCCGATAAAATTGTCTGTTGATTCGACGTCGTCGAATCCTCTTAAAACGATCATTCCCTTGAACATAAGAATTCCCTGTTATATTTTGTCTATAAATCTTTTCTTGAAAATGAGAAGTAGGTTTTCTTATTTCAGAATGATAGGTCTTATTCCTTTTCCTCTTAGATGAATGAATTGAATATTCAACAGAAGGTAACCCTGTCTCAGTTTCTTTTATTCTAGTAAATCTCTTATGTTGTTTACTTGGTTTTCTTTTAGAGAGTGGCATTGTTTGCCTAGAAGTCCAATGATGCACTGAATCACCTAAAGAATGATAGGCACTTGAATGATCTTGGTTTGAACGCTCCGATACTGCATTTGTTAAAGAAGCTATTCTTTTCTTCTTATGCTCTCCACTATTTTCCTCAGTTTGAGCTGTCGCCTTGTCTATCCCATCTTTACCTTTATCTGGTGCTTCTAACTCTTTTTTAATCGGATAATTCCGTTTTCTATTCTTTCTAGAAGGACGTTCTACCCTACATGCAAGATTTTTATTATGGATCTTATCCTGAAAACGATAACCTACCTTCGCAATTTTTTGACTGTAGTCATCAGAAATTTTTCTCCTATAAGATAAAACTTCACTTGTTGTACTATCCTTACTTAATGTCTGTTCATCTTTAGCTTTTATCCTTTCATTTAGACTACGTTTCCGTTTTTTTACCATAGGTTACATCCTCATTTCTTCTGGTTTCGTAGTCATCTTTTGATAAAGAATCGTGTCTTTAGGGAAATTATCCACAAAGGGAACAATCGTATTTCCAAAAAAGACTAATCCTTCTCCAGCCTTTGAATTGGTTACAAATTTTTCTTGATCTTTGGAAATTTTCAGTTTACTCACTAGATATTCTCTATCACCTGTTGCTTGATTTAACATAAGAATAAAATCGGTATTATCAAAAATATTCTCAATTTCCTTACTGGCAAGAAGATCTTTCACATTTTGTGTAATGCCTGTTGGAATACCTCCCCACTTTCTAAATCTTTTCCATATTTCCACAGAATATTGAGAAGTCTGTTCATCCTTTAATAACAAATGAAACTCATCAATATAATAGCGTGTACTTTTTCCACTATTCCGATTCTGAGAGACCTTATTCCATACTTGGTCTTGTATAACAAGCATCCCAATTTTCTTTAGCTGGGTTCCTAATTCTTTAATATCAAAGCACAAAAGTTGTTTATTTAAGTCAATATTTGACTGATGGTTAAAGACATTGAGTGATCCAGAGACGTAGATTTCCATTTCAGTGGCTAGTTTTTTCCCAACTTTTTCTTCTTGTCCCTTTAACATGTCATACAAATCTTGTAAGATTGGCATATTTTCAGGAATTGGATTACTAAAATATTCTTCATAAATTTTGGGCAAACATCTATCAATAACTGATTTTTCTTCCGCAGTTAATCCACTACCTCCTACAACTAGTTCCAACATTGACATGATAAAATTCGCTTTATCTTTAAGTGGAGCATCGCCATCACCATAGTTCATATTGATATCTAAAGGATTCAGGTAGTCCTGACTTTTCGCACTAACTTTAATCACTTCTCCTTTAAATTGCTTTACTAGATTCCCATATTCTCCTTCAGGATCACAAATAATAATGTCATCATCTGTAGTCAAAATAGCATTTGCCATCTCACGCTTAGCTGAAAAAGATTTCCCAGATCCTGGAGTCCCTAGAATAAGACCATTCGGATTCTTTAACATTTTTCTATCAGCCATGATAAGATTATGACTTAAAGCATTTAACCCATAATAAAGACTATTTTCGGAATTAATAAATAACTCTTCAGTTGTAAAGGGTAAAAACACGGCAGTTGAAGAAGAAGTTAAGCAGCGATTGATTTCAATTTTATTTACCCCCAATGGAAGGACACTGATAAATCCTTGTTCCTGACTATGATCTAATCGTTTAATCTTACAGTTATGCTTACTAGCTATTGATGATATTTGAGATAAAGTAGCGTCCAATTTTTGTAAACTTTTTGCAAAATTCATAAAGATAATCGTCACTACAAACATACGCTCATCACGAGTTTGAAGATCTTTTAGCAACATTTTAATATTATCTCCATAAGTAATTAAGTCACTAGGCAAAATATCCATATCGTAGCCACTACGGACAGCTTTTTTATTCTCCTCAATTTTCATCCTATCAATATCAGTATTTTTTCGTTTCACCATTTTAATAGCTTCCGTCTGCTCAATTGCTTTAATATGAAAAGAAATATTGATATTATCGTCAATATCCAAAAACTCTGCAAGCATACGGTCTGATAATTCACTAGCTAAAATTTGAATATGGCTCACAGCACCTATATGATTTCCAAACTTAAAATACCTACTAGGAATAAAATTAAAAGAATCTGGCGCAATCACGCTTTTCGTACTTTCTCTTGGTTTTAAATCTTTGTAAGAAAAAGAAAAAAACTTATCAGGATTAAAAATATCATGCAAAACTTTCAAACGTTCAATCCCTGTCAATGACTCTGCTCTTACACCCATACTTTTAAGATTCGATAATAAATCAATTTCTATCCTTTCCAGTTTAGTTCTTGCTTGCTCAACATTCGTTGCCTCAATCCCAAAAGTGATATACTTTGATTTCTTTAAACCGTTGTTTCCTTTTGCAAGTTGATTTTTGAGCATATCTCGAAATTCTAAACGAATATCATCGTAACCATCTTTTTTATCTGGTATTTGAATGGCAGCTTTTAACTCAGTATTTCTCCCAATCTGATTAACATATGAAAATTCAATTGTTACAGTAGGGTCAAATGAATTGAGTACATTCGCAAATTGATTAAAAATCAAATCTTTATCTTCTTCTAATGCTAGTTGATAATTGATATCTTGAAATGAAATACATTTATTGAAATGAGTTTTATCTAGCTGACAAATACCACTTTTTAACATTCTCAAATATGGTATAGTATCCTCCACGGTATAACGTTTCGGTTCTTTCTTAAAAATCATACCAATTACAGAATTTTTATCTGTTGCAGAAAGTCTTTTTTCTTTTCTTAACTCACGTTTATTTTCTCTTAAGATTCTCTGACTTTCTAGTAGTTGTAATTCTTGTGTTTTTCTTTTGTTTTTCAAGATATACCTCCTTTCTCACTCTGATAGGTGGTTGATAAAATTTATGAAGGTAAATGTATTTAAAGTATTTCTCAAAATATAAACCATCCTTTTCAAATAAAGTAATAAAAAAGATAGGTAAAGTCGAAATGATGAGAAATAAAATAGCGACATCATTTGGAAGAAATTTCCTGATAAATAGATAAATTGGAACTCCTACAAATCCAGCACATGTGAAACCAATCAGCTGTCGTCTAGTGAGGTTAAATGCTACCTTTGTTTTTACTTTTTTTAAATCCTTTGGTATCGGTACATATCCCATTTCATCCCTCCAATCTACTTTTCTTACACTTTTTCAACCAGTTATAAATTGAGTAACCAATAACTCCAATTCCTACTAACAAAATAGAAATAGGAAAAATACTTCTATTATCTCTCATTTCTTCTCCTCCTTAATGAGCATTTAAAATACTTTTCGCCAAAGTACCACTCTTTAACATCATTAGACCTAATAAAATTGCATAGCCTAAAACCATAAAAATGCTTGCATGAATATCTGTTATCTTAATTGTTTTAACCAATACTGAATAGATTCCCAAGCAAATCATTAAAAACAAACCTTGTAATCCAATTGCAAATAAACCTTTGATATAATTTGTCCCTATCTGTCCCCATTCCTTGTTTCCCATTGTCGCAAATGGGATTGCTGAAACAGAACAATAAACATAAATTTCAAACATCCTTCCATAGACTACTAACATAATGATGATAGACATCACTTGTATTGCTACTTTTACCAACGATGTCTCTAAAAGTATCATCACTAGTTCACCAAGTTCTTTACTTTTTAGTCCGTCTACCATACTGACTATCTGATCAGATGAAACAGTGGCAGAGGTATTAATAACCCCTGCCGCCTGATTCACTAAATGCTGAGCGACATCAAAAACTGCCATAGAAAAAGTAAAAGCATGTGATGCTAACCAAACTGCTACCCACATTTTGATAATATATTTGAAAAACTCAAAGGTGTCTGTATCGTGCATATTATTTCTTTGCATAACCATATTTATAAGTTCAATGCATAACACCGCAGTTATAATAAGACCTGCAATCGGAATAATCACATTATCGTTAATATTTTTTATGAAACTAAACACATCTGAGTTCCAACCCATCGGTGTCTTCCCTACATCTTTGGCAATACTACCAACTTGGTCATTGATATCAATAAACATTGAATTAAGGTTTGCTTGGATACCTTCGAGGAGAAGTTTCTGAAAGAACTCTTTTATCTTATCGAAAATCCCAAACATTCTATTTCCCCCTTATTTCAACAAATTTCCAAGTAATGGAATTAGTTTTAGTCCAATCAAGACAATACCTCCTCCTGCCATCAGTTGTTTGATTCCTTGTGATTTTGCGCCAGGGTTATCGTTCCCATAACCTTCCATCAAGTTAATGACACCCCATGCTCCAAGTCCGGCACCAACTGCCATTACCAATATTTTTAAGACATTTACTGCTTGTGCGAAAAACTCCATCTTCTATTCCTCCTCGGATTCTTCTTTTGATTCTATCTTATTAAATGATTTGACAATAAAATTTCTATAAGTTTTGTCCTCTTTCACTCTCTGATTGAAATACCCAAATACATGAACAAAATCATCCTTTGATAATTTCATTACCTCAGTAACTTTATCCCCGTACACTGCACAATGAATGTATTCCTTTCCTTTTCCGTATCTTTTTACGAGCGTAAAATTTGCGACACCGACTTCTTCTGTATCTCTCATAAAAGTAGTCTTAACTGGTGCTTCTATCAGATTGGCATTAATATTTATCATTTCTTTATCCACTGTTATACCTCCAATAAAAAATGCGATTGAAGAATTATTTCAATCGCTGCGTTCATATATTTTTTCTATTATCTTGTAGGGCTTTTATTTCTTATCATATATTCATATTCTCCTCAAAAATAAAAAGGACGACAGAATATCAATCTTCCATCGTCTTTTTAGGTTCTATTTGACATAAAAATCTTAATCTAACTTATTTTTTTAGATTATCAAATATCACTTTTAATAAATATCTATATCTTGCATCATCGTAATCTTGTAATAATACTATTTTCATTTAACTCAACCTTTCCCCTTTGTTTGATATAGCCTTCAATATCAAAGATGTTCCTCTTATCATAGTCTTCTAAAAGTTTATAATTCTTATGTTTTGTAATGTCAAACTTATCAGATAAAAAAGGTCTAACACCTCTTAATTGAAAGATACATTTTCCTCCATCCATAACGGTAATTTCATCTTGACTCATGAGATCCTTCCCAACTTTTTGATAATTCAGCCCAAAGCTCTTTTGGTTGGATCTGGTTTCAGATGTGTTATATAAATCAATCGTTTCTTTACCAAGTGTCTCAGATAATTCTTTTAAGGTTGTCTTTTCCTTTCCACCAAGAAATAGAGTACTGTCACAATTTCCTACAATAGTATCCGCACTGTCTTTATAAATAGCTTTAAGTTGTGACTGAGCTTGTAAGATAATGCTTGCAGAAATTTCTCTACTACGAATAGTCGCAATTAACTTTTCAAATTTTGGAATCAAACCGATGTTTGGAAATTCATCAAGAAGACACCTCACATGGACAGGTAATCTTCCACCATACACATCATCAGCTTTATCACATAATAAATTAAACAGCTGAGAATACATGATAGACACTACAAAATTAAACGTATCATCTGTATCAGAAATAATAACGAACAAGGCTGTTTTACGGTCTCCAAGTCTATCCAGCTCTAGTTCATCTTCCATCATTAAATCTCTAAGTTCTTGTATATCAAAGGGAGCTAATCTTGCTCCACAACTAATTAGTATGGATTTAGCAGTTTTTCCTGCAGCTAGTTTATATTTCTTGTACTGCTTGACTGCAAAATGAGTTGGATTACGCTTCTCCAATGCTTCAAATAAACGGTCTATTGGATTCATATAACTTTCGTCTTCTTCTCTGACCTCTGAGGCATCAATCATATCAAGCAAGGTCGCAAAATTCTTCTCTTCTTTCGGAGCTTCATACCAAATATAACCAATTAACGCTGTATAATAAAGTTTTTCTGCTTTAACCCAAAAATCTTCTGCTGACTTTTCTCCATCTCCTTTCGTATTAGCAATGATTGTCTGAACCAGTTTTAAAATATCTTTTTCAGAATGTAAATAAGCAAATGGATTATACTTCATACTCTTTTTGAAGTTGATAGTATTAAGAATTCTTATCTCATAGCCATTATCTTTCAGCATTTTCCCACATTCTAAAACAATAGTTCCCTTTGGATCAGTAACGCAATAAGAAGAATGCATTTGCATAAGATTTGGTTTAACATAAAATCGTGTTTTCCCACTCCCAGAACCACCAATCACTAAGACATTCTTATTTCGAGCATGTTTAGGATTTTTAGGGCGACCATTCATCGTTATTCGTTCTGTTTGGGTTAGCAATATGTTATTTTTAAAATTTTCATCAATATAAGGTTCTATATCTGATAATTTCCCCCATCTAGCGGAACCATATTCTTTTCCTTGTCGAAATTTTTTCGAATTTTTCCCTTTTGAAACTACGATAAGTTTCATGAGAAATGCTAGAAATACTCCCACCAAAAAATCAACTAAATGCACACTAGGTATGAAAGAAAGTTTTTGTATCTCTAGTATTCCCTGAAAAATTTTATCAATCACATCCCCACCAACATAACTTTGTACATGGTATGATAAGATATTCCCAATATACCAGAACACAAGATACGGTAGATTCTGTTTAACAAACATTGACTTATTCTGTATTTTGAGACTGTTTTTTATATCTTTTAACATTTTATCCATCATAGGCTCTGCTCTTTCTGTTTGTTTTTTATCTTATCTTTAAAAAGTGCCTCTTTTATAATAGATTTGAAATGACTGAGTTGTTTATGAATGGATTCTTTTCTCTCTTCTTTCTTATCAATAGTCTTTAAAACTTGTTGAAATGCTTTATTCATAACCTGTGTATCCTTAGCTTGAAAAAATACAGAATGTATCCCCGTTTTCCTATCTCTCATAACAGAAAATTTCACACCGTATTTATTCAGCAACTTCTTTAGTTCTTTTAATTCAGTATCCTTTACTTCAATATCTTCCAATTGTCCTTTCTTTACCATATTTTTCAGCTTTGTTTTATTTCCTTTAGCTTGTATAAACTTTTTGAAACCACCATATAATTTACCTTTTTTCATCAATTCCTTCAAAATTTTAAGAATTTCTCTTGAGCTAGCTTTTGCGACTTGTATTTCAAGATTCAAACTTTTACTACTAATCTCTTCGTTAATCATTTCACTCCTCCCTCTCTTAAATCAAAATTCGAAAGAGCTGTATAATAAGCATCAATTTCACTAGGAGCATTATAAGAGGCAGTTAGGATAAAAGCACGTATATTATGAATTCGACTCTTATTTTCTGATAAAAGTTGAGTTAAGTAATCCATGTGAGAGCAGTTCAGTTGTCTAAATCTTTCTTGCACAATTGATGCAGGTAATTTTACTTGGTTAATTGAAACTAAACTAGATGGTTGTAAAATCATCACATCAGCAAGTATTCTGAGGATTTGATCATACAATTCTGCTATCTCATTATTACCAACACTTAAATGTTCATAATAGCCAGTCTGATTTCTTAGTTCTTCTAAACTATCTGAATATGATTTTTCTTTCTTTACACCCTCTATCCGTCCTTCTTCTGTAAGACTTTGTTTTGTTTGTGATGGATTGATGGAAGGATATGAGGAAATTATCTGACTAATCTCTGTTGTATTCTTTGTAGTAATCTCTGGTAATGGTTGGAGGATTCTGCCATCATGCATTGAGGTAAAATCATCAAATGCATTAGAGCAATCTGCTATCATGCGTTGGGGCATTTTGCCATCATCCATTGGGGCATTTTGCCCTAATGCATTTGGCATTGACTCCTCTAGCTTTTGTTCCCTGACTCTTTTTTCTTCATCCATCTTTCGTTGATTCATTTCAAAAAATAACTCTTCTAGTTTATCGTTATTGATTGTATACCACTTAGTTTTATCCCTCGGATCTTTATTATAGTTTCCAACTAATAGATAACCTGCCTTTGCTAGCTTTGTAAATGTTCTTTTGACAGTATCAACACTCATATAATCAAAGTCATTTTCTTGCCATGCTCGAATAGAATTATATGTCCAATACTTTCCATCATAATAATTCTTTCCTGAACGTTTATTAATTTCGATCCAATAGTTAATTTGTTGCATAACAAGTGCCTCGTTCAATCCAAGCTCTCTTGCTAGAGCTTTATTTGCTAGAATTGGCTGCTCATCAAACAGATACATACTCATTTTATTCCTCCGTATTTAATTTTAGGTAAACAAAAAGACGATAAAGAATTATCCATTGTCTTCGTTTCATTTATAGATTTTTTAGTTTAAAGTTAAAGAACTCTAAAATGGCAAGTAACCATAAAACAATTCTTGGTAATCCAAAAGGACTAAAGATAAATGATAAAATCAGTGCTTCAATTCCAGTATTGATTTCCTGTCTTATGAAACATGCAATTGCTGCAATCAAAGTAAAACTAGATAACAGTCCTAAAAACAGGATTCCAATGCTTGAAATGAATTCTAGAAATGCTATCAGTATTGATAAAATTATGGTAACTGGAAATAAAATAATACGTATTACCCATCTCATACTCTAACCTTTACTTGTTTTCCTGATTATCTTCTAATCTGTCCAAAGCTGAAGTGTTTAATGACTCGAGGGATAGCAACTGAGTTCTTGCTAGTTGTCTTAACTCTATCATCCGTTCAGCTTGTTCCACACCTTTGCTGATTAAGATAGCATTGTAACTTTCCATATTCGCAAGTACCAACAGTTCATTCAAACTTGCGTAGTCTCTCATATTACCCTTTAATTCAGGGTTTGCTTCACGCCATTGCTTCGCTCGCTTATTAAACAATGCGACATTGAGTATGTCCGCTTCACTTGCGTACTTATACGACAACTGTTCTTTCGTGAGATTTTTTAGAAGATGTTCCTTAATTGCATTTGTATGAATTTTGTAGTTTATCTTTGAAATCTCTTGATTCAAATTCCAACTTAATGATAACCTTGAATTCTCATCCTTTTTCAGTCTCTTATAATCTTGAATCAAATACAGTTTAAATTCTGCTGAAATCCAAGACGCAAATTCCATTGCTATATCAGGGTGAGCAAACGTACCGCCACCTCTACCTGACTTTGAGACAATACCTATTGCATTCGTACTTGAAATCCAACGTTGAGGAGACAAAGTAAATGCATTAGTACCAGACTCTTTTCTAAAGGAGTCGAATTCGACCCCTTTAAAGTTTGGATTATTAATTGTCTCCCATAATCCTAAAAATTCAATGGTATCTCGCACTCTAAGCCAGTTCTTTACAACATCTTTAGGCTCTTGAACATTCTTATATCTTGCAATATCAGTAAGACTTATATAATCATGTTCAAAGTCCTCAGTATAAATTTGAATTGATAGCCCCTTTGCTTCAATCTTTCCTTTATTTAATTTAACCACGACACTCCTCCTATAAGCTGATGTACTGTACACAACTACTAGTCTCGTTAGTAACTCTATACAGTACATCAACCTTATTTTGATAAATTGGATACTCCTTAATTGAAAAACTATTTGCCCATGACACAATTGTGACATCTTCCCCTATCCTCGGATTTTACTTTATCTTTGATTTTTCTCTTCGCATAGTTGCCAAAATAATGCTTCTAATTATTCATCGTTGGTAGCATACATTTGGTCTTGTCTCTAGGGGCTTTATTAAAATTTCCAGTTAGTAAGTAGCCTGCTTTTTCGAGCCGATGAAATGTACGTTTCACAGTATCCAAACTCATATAGTCAAAATTTTCCTCCTTCCAGCCTCTAATTGAGTTATATATACAATACCTCCCTTCATGATAATTTTTTCCAGTCTTACGATTAACCTCAGTCCAGTAATTTAACTGTTGTAGGACCAAAGCCTCATCCAAGCCAATATCTCTTGCTAAAATTGGATTCACAAAAATTGGGGGTTCATCAAATAAAAACATTGACATGTTCTCCCCTATGGGGTAAAAAAAGTAGCTAGATAAACTAACTACTTCTAAATATTATATTTTTGTATCTCCACATACGACCGTAATTCCAACTGACACATTTATATCTGTTTTTTGCACTTTTTTGAGTTCTCCATTGCTATCTCGGTCAAAAGCAAAATGCTTAAAAAAGTGCTTGAAATAAAGGATTTCTACGTATTTTTCCGTTGTAGCGAAACTACGCACTCCGTCCGAGCTGTATGTGGGAACATATCGACCGACTGGATATAACGAAGATCATAGACTTCTACTAAGCGCACTAAATCACGAGCCAAGGTCGAAACATTACAAGAAATATAAACCATTTTTTCTGGTACATAAGTAAGAATAGTGTCTAATAACTTATCATCCAGACCTGTACGTGGTGGGTCTACAATCAGAGCATCTGCCCGGTAGCCTTCTTTGTACCAACGAGGAATAATCTCTTCTGCCGATCCAGCTTCATAATGAGTATTGTCAAATCCCATTCTTTTAGCATTTCGCTTGGCATCTTCAATGGCTTCTGGAATAATATCCATACCTCTGAGTGTTTTAACTTTCT
>ERZ773214.172-NODE-172-length-45630-cov-5.308897_pt1 | contig 45630 bp, 47 predicted proteins | sample MGYA00511238_ERZ773214 | MGnify/ENA primary metagenome ERZ773214 (study PRJEB29015, sample SAMEA2738157) | human oral metagenome | biome: human oral; feature: human-associated habitat; material: saliva | place: China | collected 2259 ... | reverse complement strand
GGCTTTTGGACAAAGCTATAAATGTATTGCATGTAATCAAAAGGCTGACCTTTTATATCCATAAGACGTCTCTGTCCTTAAACCGCCACTACATTATCTTCTTATATTTATTAACGTAAAATTCAGGACTTATCATCATGGTGAGCTCCTTTCTGTACGAAAATATTTTGTCACTAATCAACCAATTAGACAATGCATTAGGTGCTTTTTATATGGGTTAAAACCATCTTTTTGCTGTCTTGTTTTCAGCAGAGTTAAAGGAGCGCAGACGGTTACTACAAGAAGTAGTTTTGAGTAAGGTTTGTACAGTGGAGACTACTAAGAATTGTGAGGTACACTTATAGGTAAATAGTTAGTTACTCCTAACATATTTGTTATCGAATGGAGCTGTTTTTGTATGGTTAGTAGCAGCAGGAAAAAAGACCATCTTCCCGTATTTGGTTCTGGACCAGCATATGTGATTACTATTGTGGCTCTAACGATAGCTGGTATTGTTTTATCTCAGTTGGGAATTTTACCGTATCTACGTATTCGTTCGACTATCATTGTTCTTCATTCTTTAGGTACGATTTGTTTTATCGTGGGAATTTGGCTTTGGGTGTCTGCTGCCATTAAAGAGAAGCTTCAGGATAAGATTGTGGCAAATGAATTGGTAACGACTGGTGTATATTCTGTGGTCCGTCACCCAATTTATTCTGCATTTGCATTTGTTCTGACAGGTGTTTTATTGATTTATAGCAATCTTTATTTGTTGTTATTGCCATTTATGTATTGGGCCTTTTTAACAGCTCTCATGAAAGCCACAGAAGAAAAATGGCTTGTAGATCAGTTTGGTAAAGAGTATGAGGATTATTGCAGACGGGTTAATCGCTGTATCCCATGGTTTCCAAAGCGCTAGACCTAGGGCATTAGATACGATAGTTAAAAGGAATTAGCAGCTTAATTCATGTACTTATGTATATGAATTAAGCTGATATATAGCATTGAGTAGAATCTATAAGTTTTAATACAAATCTGATGTTTCTAACCAATTTTGTAATTTATTAAAGTCGTAATCACCCTTGAGGGCAATTCCTTTCTTTATGGTAGATGCGTTACACTCTCTTTCATAGTCTTCAAGCATGTGACCAAATCCTCCGCCACCATGTGTGCAGAACGGAATAACTGTCTTTCCGCTTAAATCTGTTGTTCTTAGAAATGAAAGAACAGGTGGAGCAAAGGTTTTGAGCCAGTTTGGAGAACCAATAAAGATTGTTTCAAAATCATCAATGTTTACTGAGCTCTGGCACAGTTGAGGACCATAGCCCTTCTCTATTTGGCTTCTTACTTCTTTTACTGCTGTGCTATATGAAAAGGAATATGGGTCTTGAGGTTTAAGCTCTAGTAACTCTCCGTCTGTAATAAGTGCAATATCTTCTGCAAGTTTTCTTGTTATGCCTGAGTAAGAGTAGTAGACAATCAGGGGTTTCATAATTATTTCCATCCTTGAAGAAGGGCGTCAAGCCCTCTTTCAAATTGCGTATTGAAGTTCCATTTGCCCTCCATTATATCTCCAATGAGCATACTGAGCGAATCAAGCTCATCAGCTGGCAGAGATTCAATTGCTTCAGAGAGACTAGGGGAATCTTCTTCGGAGGTGCTTCCCACAGGAGGTACAGCTTCCGAAGCAGAAAAACCTGTGGTATATACCGTAACGGCGGTTGCAATTCCAAGCATATCCAAAGGTGCAGAAAAGCCAGTTTTTGAAAGATTTGCGAGCATCTTAGCAAAAAGCGAGAGCTGCCCAGGAGTAGAAATCGGGTGAGTAAGCACTAACATAATGGCATTTGGATGCTGTAGAAGTGTGTCATGTAGTGATACCGCATAAGCACGTAAATAGTTTTGCCAGTTCATTTGACCATAAACTTCTGTATTGTGCTCAATATCAGAAACAAAACTTTCCAGAGCACGTCTCAGTACCTCTTCAGAGACACCTTCAAGTAGCGCAGACTTGTTTGGTACGTGCCGATAAAAAGCAGCTTGGGAAACACTAAGACGTTGTCCAAGTGCTCGAAGAGAAAGAGAGGACAGGCCTTTTTCGTCTACAAGAGCAAGTGCTGTCGAGAAAATCTTTTTCTTTGAAAGCGTACGGCTCTTGGGTGAACTCTTAGTCGAGTTTTTTGTAGCGTTCTTTGCGCAACTTTCAGCTGGATTTTTAAGCGACTTGCTAGGCACCTGTCCTCTTCCTTATTTAACGGGATTGTTGACCTTTCTTAAGCGTAAATTGTATCACCACAAGTATTGTAAGAATTACAAAGAATATCCCAAGCATGCCAACTTGAGGCAATACGTCAGCTAAACCAGCACCATCTAAACTGACTGCATGAACTGCATTAAGAGCCCAGTAAGCTGGTGAGAATTTTGCCACGGATTGAGCCCAGTCTGGAAAGCTTGAAACTGTACAGAAGGATCCACCGATTCCTGCGGCAAGCATACCTACGATGTTTGAAAGAGACAAAGCAATGTCTTCTGTGGGCGTCCAAAGAGCAAGCGCTACACCTAAAGCAGCAAGAACTACAGAGAATGCAAGGATTACTAGGATGAGTGCCCCAACATTTCCGGTTGGTCGATATCCAAAAATTAGTGCGCCAAGACCAAGAACGGTAAGAACTTGGACAGCTTGTATGAGGTAAGCGACAAACGCTTTTCCTGCAAGAATTGCGCCTTGAGGAGTTGAGGACGCTTCCAGACGAGGCCACATGCCCCAGGCATATTCGCGGAAGAAAGATTGAATGATAGTTTGTACCGAGAGGAAAGAGAAAAATATAGCCATACCAGGTATTGCTTGTTCTACTCCCGTGACGTTGGTATAACCATCGGCTAAAAGCATAGATTTAAAAGCAGGCTCCATAAAAGGAATCATAACAAGAGGGAAGATGCTCAGAATGAGCGTAGGAGTTGGGTCCATTAGTTGGAGGCGAATATTGAGTCGTACGACTGCTGCAAATTTCTTAAGCGTTGTCATGATTTGTCTCCTCTCCAACAATCGATAAATATGCGCTTTGAAGGCTTGCCTGTGATATGTGTACGTTTTCTAGGGTGTTTTCTCTTAAAGCAGGATTGGCGAGAAGATCAGCAATGGCGCTTCCTGCATCGTTTGCATTGTTTTCTCGCAAAAGTTTCATGTCGTTGCTTTGCCAACCGTCAATAGAAGGAACAGGTTGTGAGAATTGCAGGCTGACCGAGCTGCGTGCGTAGTTGGCAATAATCTTTTCAAGTGAACCTTCTGCTGCAATGCGACCGTTATGTATGATCGCAATATCAGCACCAAGTTCTTCAAACTCAGCTAGGTAGTGAGAAGTGTAAATGATTGCCGCACCATTTTTGGCAAGTGATTGCATGGTATGCAAAATGCGGCTGCGCGCTTCAACATCAGCTCCTACCGTTGGTTCATCCATAAAGATAACCTTGGGTTCGTGCATGATGGCCATACCTGAGTGCAGCCTTCTTTTTTGTCCACCGGATAGATGACGGGCTCGCTTGGTTTTCTCGCCCGTAAGGCCTAACAGCTCCATTACCTCTTCTGCTCGTGCAAATGAGCGCTTACGAGAAAGTCCTTCGAGCTGCCCGTAGTACGTAAGGTTTTCCATGACGGTAAGGTCAGGGTAGATTCCAAGGTCTTGCGGAGCGTATCCAATAAGATGACCTACCGATTCTTTTGCAGGATTCATTCCACAGACGGAGATAGATCCGGAATCTGCTTGCCTAAGTCCGCAGAGTATTTCAATTAAGGTTGATTTTCCAGCTCCGTTTTTGCCGAGAAGACCAAGTATTTGACCGGGCATAACTTTGAGGTCTACGCCACAAAGTACAAGGTGGTCTCCATAGCTTTTTTGCACCGCTCTGAGTTGTAGCGCGGGGGAGCCTTTCTTTACGTCAGACACAAAAACTCCTTTTGACACTGTTGATAACGCGTATTGCTTTCGTCATCAGATATTTCTTTTCAATAAGTTAACACTGTTAACTTATACCGGCAAGTAATATGTTAACAACGTTAACTTAAATGTCAAGAAGATTGTTTTAATTTTGAAGGATTCGGCTATACAAACTTCTTCACCTGTATGTTTATAGGAGACCATCGGTTCTTTGTTGTTCTATCTGTTCTATAACAAATATGGTAAAATAAGCTAACTTGATAAGACATGCAGATTTCTACTTGATTAGTATAAAAGGGAAGAGTTGCGCGTGATTATACGTATTGATCAGATGGATCGAATGCCTGTTTATCAGCAGATTCGCAATCAAATCGTTGCAGCCATTGGGCAGGGTGAATTGTGTCCTGCAGATAGACTCCCGAGTGTACGCTCACTTGCGAGTGATCTTGGCATAAATATTCATACGGTAAATAAGGCATATGCCGTACTAAGGGATGAGGGATATCTTTTTATGCGGGGGCGTTCAGGTGCAATTGTGGCAGATTTTAAACAGACTGCTACACCTGAGCGTATTGCGATAAATTCAGAAGAACTTGCAGAAAAGCTCCAACAGCTCGCTTTAGAACATCGTGCTCAAGGGGGAACTAAGGAGTCATTTCTAGAGATTGCACATACACAAGCTAAGTATGCGTTTGTCTAAGGAGGCGCACTGGTCATGGACATCATTTCAATTAGTGCACAGACAATAGTAACGTTTGTAGTTGGATTATTTCTTGCTTTCATTCCGTATATAACACGCCATAACGAGTGTTTTGCTGTGACGGTACCAGTTTCTGCTCAAAAAGATTCACGTATGATTTCTTTAAAGAAACACTATGTTGTAGAAATGCTTCTTACAACAATACTAGCAACCATTTCTTCTGTGATAGCAGGGAAGTTATTAACAACTAATCAAACTATAGTTGGCTTAACTCTTCTATACAGTGCTTTAGTGATTCCTGCGATTGTCTCTTTTGTGTTAATGTTGCATGCTCGTTCTAAGGTAGTAGCCCTTAAGAAATCTGAAGGTTGGGATTTTGAGCAACATAAGGTGACTGCTAGTGTTGTCGAAAAAGACTTCCCGAATCCGATCTCTTTAAGATGGAACCTTATGTATATTCCTATTATTTTGGGAACAGTTTGCTTGGGATTTGTTCTTTATCCGAGCATGCCTGATATGTTGCCTATGCACGCCGATTTCACAGGAACAGTTGATAGCTATACGCCAAAAACGTTTGGTAGTGCCCTTGGGTTCCCTATTGCACTTGAAGTCTTCATGGCGGCGTGCTTTATCTTTTCTCATTGGATGATTGTGCATTCAAAACATGCGGTTGATCCTAGTGAGCCAGCTACCTCTGCATTTTCATATGGAGTTTTTGCTCGTGCTCAGAGTATATTCCTTTTCATAATAGGCTTACTTATAAGTGGCGGTCTTGGTGTTTTGTTTATTCTTGCATCAGCAGGGCGTATTAGTCTTGGACAAGTGGGATTTATCGCTGAAATTTTTGCTGTGCTTACCGTCGTTGGTATTTTGGTACTTTCAGCTGTCTATGGTCAGTCAGGTTCACGAGTATTTAGGAAGTTAGATCACAACGAGAACTACCTATCAGATGAGGATAGACATTGGAAACTTGGCGTCTTTTATTTTAACCGTGAAGATGCAAGCATCTTTTTACCAAAACGATTTGGTGTTGGATGGACTATGAACTTTGCACGACCAGCTGTTTGGGTAATTATTGTGGGTCTTATTATTTTTCCTATAGTTTTTGTTGTACTTGTTTCTTATTTGGCGGGGTAAGGATATAAGGGTTATTTATAAGGGCTCTGTTCGTGTAGAGGAGACTTCATTTTCAACAATGACGGCTTGTGAGTTATTTAATGGAATTAAGTTGATCTTCTCGTCATAGGTCTGATTGTTTGTGTGGTTGTATTGTGGCAAGAGTTACATTAGAATACATTGTAAGATATTGTTAGCTAATGTAGTAAGGAATTATGATGACTGTTGCTGCTACAGAGTCAATTTCTGCAAAGCTTCGTAAAGACGAAAAAGATCGTTTTTCTGTCATATGTGATGAGATTGGGACATCTCCAAGTAATGCCATTCGCATGTTTGTGTCTGCGTTCAATCGTCGTGGCGGTTTTCCTTTTGATCCATCTAATCCTTATGGATTTGATGCTGAGACACTTGCGGCAATGGATGATGCGGTGGTTGGTAGGAATCTTTCTGGTCCTTATCGTTCTGTCAAGGAAGCCATGGATGCTCTTAATAAGGAGTAGACATGCTGGAGCTGAAATTTACAGCTAAATTTAAAAAGGACTATAAAAGGGCACAAAAGCAGGGTAAGGACCTTAAAAAGCTTGAGAAAATTCTTGAGAAGCTTGTATGTAGAGAAGAACTTCCTAAATCAGCGTGTGATCATTCTTTAGGAGGAGTGTATCGAGGACATCGCGAATGTCATATAGAACCTGATTGGCTTCTTATCTATCGTATTAATGAAGATGAATTTATTCTTGTTGCTACACGCTTAGGAAGTCATGGCGACTTGCTAAGGATGTAAATTTTTAACTAATAATGTAGTTTGTTGATCTTTCCGATAAATGCGTGTTCGCAGGTATTTAGATCTATACGGGTTCTGTCAGTGTGGAAGAAATTTCATTTTCAACAATGATTGCTTGTGAGTTATTTAACGGAATTAAATTGATTTTCTCGCCATAGACTTTAGGCGAACGATATAAGAAAGGTTAAGGTTAAAAATGAAAAATATTATTGTATATATCCATGGAAAGGGCGGTTCGGCGGAGGAATCCGAACATTACAAGTCCTTGTTCCCGAATAGTGAGGTCATCGGATTTGATTACCACGCTCATGCTCCGTGGGAGGCCAAAGAAGAATTTCCGCAGTTCTTCACCAAACAGCGAAATCGCTGTGATAGCCTTACTCTGGTGGCAAACAGCATCGGTGCATTTTTCTCTATGTCCTCACTTGATAAATCCTTAGTTGACAAAGCACTCTTTATTTCTCCGGTTGTGAATATGGAGAACTTAATCGGCAATATGATGATGTGGGCAAATGTGACCGAGCAGGAGTTCAAGCGGAAATTAGAAATCCCCACGGAGTTTGGCGAAACGCTGTCATGGAATTATCTTACCTATGTGCGGGATCATCCGCTCTCTTGGTCTATCCCAACTCGCATTTTGTATGGAGAGCATGACAATCTAACCTCTCTGGAAACCATGATCGCCTTTGCAAAGCGGGTCAGCGCAGAATTGACCGTTATGCCGGGTGGGGAGCATTGGTTCCATACCGAAGAACAAATGCACTTTCTGGACGATTGGATTATGAAGTCGTACTTGGAATAAAAAACTGACTTAACGGAGAGTGTGCCTATGAAGATAAATGTGCTCATACTGGCCGAAGGTATTTCCACCGGATATGCATAAACAAGTGCAGTTTTTGATGGCGTACACACTCTCGTTATGTGGAGTTGTGGTAATGTCCAAAATGTTTATGGAATAACCTGTTTCCTTTAGCATTGCTATTCCCTCGTCAACATAGTCTCGGTATTCTTCTATATTTGCAGCCGTAGGAATAAATAAGATTTCTTGCACATTATTTTTGGTGAGGAAGTTCTGAACAAGTTCTTTTGTACCTGCTAAGTAGGATGTGAGAAAGAGTTTCATTGCACTCCTTTGTGACTTTATGTATGCATGAGCAAAGCACTACTATACAGAAAAAGTGTTTTTTGGGGGTGCCAACAAGCTTTGTTATGACCATCGCTTTCCATCTGGGTTCAAGGAGGATAACCATTCGATAGTACGTGCTATACGTTCTTTTGACTCCTCACTTTGGTTCCATTAATTACAGCCAACCGCGATTGGTGCCATAATGAAATACAGCCGAAGAACTTTCGTTTGAGGAAGCATGACCGTGATAGCCATTACCACAATTGGCACGCTGGCACTGTCGGTATTCGTTATTGGTTTGTTGCTTGCTTTTACTCCGTATTTGATGCGCCGTAATGAATGCTTTGCTGTAACGGCGCCTACCTCTGTTCAGGATGACCCGCGTCTTATATCGCTCAAAAAGTGATATGCTGCAATAATGCTTGTTCTGACGGTGGTAACAACTGCTGTCTCTCTAGCGGCTGGCATGTTGATAACTTCCGGCCAAGATATGGCCGGCTCAGTACTTGTGAATGTCGCCTTGCTTGTTCCTGTAGTCATGTCTTTTGTGCTCATGTTGCATAATCGTTGCAAGGTGATCGCCCTTAAACGTTCCGAAGGCTGGGAGATAAAATAACACCAAGCAATTACCAGCGTTGCCGAGAAGGACCTGTCGACTGCAATTCCTCTGGCATGAAGCCTCATCTATGTCCCTATTATCTTAGGGACAGTCTGTGCGGGGCTTGCACTGTATCCACACATGCCTGACATACTGCCGATGCATGCCGATTTTACAGGAAGCATCGATAGATACGTGCCAAAGACACTTGGTAGCGCTATTGGGTTTTCGGCTGCTTTTGAAGCATTCATGGCAGCGTGTTTCATTTTCTCCCACTGGATGATTTTGCGCTCTAAGCATTCGGATTTTGCTCGGCCGGCTGCTTGGGCAGTCGTGGGAGGATTTGTTGCTCTTTCCGTGGCATTTATCATACTCATGTTTTACCTAGCAGGATAGATAAGCGTACGCCGTCGTTCGTCTTTGGTTATTTCTGCAACTCATCAAAGTTGTAGTACCTTGCAGCATAAAGATCTATGCGTCGCTGCGTCTTAACAGTGGTGGGTGCTTCCGACGTTGTTGTGTTTTTCTATGTCCTGCAAGGTACGCTTGGAATACCATAATCATAAGACCCGTTGCGGACAGGACGATGGGCAAGAGAGACCAGCCTGTGGTCATTCCACAAAATATGCCGGGTATGAAGAGCGCTGCACCTAGTATCGTTCGCGTCATTCGGTTGGTGCCGGAGTGGTGTTCGTCTACGAGGACCGACTCTTGCGCTCTCGAGAGCCTAACAATAAGCTTGCCCGAAGATGCTCTTTCGATAAGACCGGGGATTTGCTCTAAAGTCGGAATGATATCTTTGCCCATATCTTTGAACTGGGACAGCAAGCCGGAAAGACCGTTATCGGTTTTATCATCATCCAGTAGCTCTTGGGCAATGGGTGTGAGTTCAGTAACAAAATCGATGTCGGGATTGAGTTTTTGGCATATACCTGCGACCGTTGCTACGGTCTTGCCCAGAAATGCTACGTTAGCAGGCAGTTGAAACGGTTGCTCATACAGGAAGTCGCGCAACTCGTCACTATAGTTCTCAATCGTTGAAATGGTTTTATCCGGATCGTTCATATCAAAGCGCTCGAGCAGTGCCGAGACAGCCTTGACGAAGCCCTCAGTATCTGCGTCCCGGCGTATGAAACCAAGCGCGACCAGCCTATCAACCAGAGTTGCTGCATCTCGGGAAAAAAGAGCTGTCACCATTCCCGTGAAGCCACTGCGCATATCATCGGTGATTGAACCCATCATTCCAAAGTCGACCAGCACGATCGTGCCATCGGCACGTACAAGAATGTTACCGGGATGTGGATCCGCGTGAAAAAGACCGTTATAGAAGATCATTTGAGCAAAAATGTCGATAAGATCCGTTGCGAGCTGAGGGCAGTTGATGCCCATGGTATTCAAGGTGTCGATATTGGAGATACTGATTCCTTCCATGTATTCCATGGTTAGAACCTTAGGAGACGATTGCTCCCAGTAGATGTTCGGTATGGCAACGTTTGAAAAGTCATGAAGGTTATCTCTGATTGCCTCAGCGCTCTTGCCCTCACGCAGAAGGTCAAGCTCCGCTAAAACCGTACGTTCAAACTCGGTATAGAGCTGGTTGAAGTCGATGGTGTTGCTCAGCTTTGTATAGCGCTGCGCCATTCCAAAGATCGTTTTGAGAGCAGCAAGATCTGTCTCAATAATCTCCGTGATATGTGGTCGCAGTATTTTGACGGCCACGTGATCACCGGAGATGAGCGTAGCTTCATGCACTTGTCCCAGTGAGGCGGCAGCCAAGGGCTTTCGTTCAAATGTGGCAAATGTCTTATCGATTGTCGTTCCGGCACTTTCTTGGAATACTTTACTGATATCCTCAAAGGACACCGGCGGAACACTGTCTTGGAGAGCGCTCAGCTCATCGGTGTATTCACGCGGCAGTATGTCAACACGAACACTAAGATATTGGCCAACCTTAATAATGAGTCCGCCAAGTTTCTCGGCAATTTCTCTGAACTGTCTCGCCTGACGAGCGTAGATTGTATGTTCAAGTCTCTTTTGTTTTTCTGCGGAACGAAAACGCTTGCCTGTATCAAGCCACCAGAGTTCCAGACCAAAGCGCGTGAAGAGACGCACAACGCGCCCGTAACGGCTTTTGTCCATGGCTACTCCTTCGATTTGTCCGTATCCGATGTTGATGGAGATGTATTGTCAGTGGTTGTTGCAACATCAACATCCATATCTTCATCCGATCTTTCGACCTCTTCTACGGGATCAGCTGTCCAGAAATCTTCATTCTTAGACATATCGCGGAAGTTGTGTGCGAGTTTTTCTAACTGGCTTGAACGAAACATAAGCATGTCGGCAAAGTTGTCAAAATAGTCAGCATTTACAAGATGCAATGACTTGCGATGCTCATTCCCAAAAACAACAAAACGATCTCCTGCCTGAATGTTGAGGGCGTCACGCGCCTCACGAGGGATAACAAGCTGGCCACGTCCGTCTACTGTAACAGTGCCCATGACGTGGTTCCCATGGGAACCGTGTGGCCCAAAGGGTCCGCTTCCATGTTGATTTCTGCTACTTTGCGGTCCTGTTCCATGGTGACGGTGATTTGCGTGCATCATGATTACCTCCTATATCACTGTACGATGTCTTATCCTTAGTATACCCATATTTTTCTGATTATTCAGAATAATCAGAAAAATATGGAAAAATATATAGTTGTTGCAACCAAAGCTAACAATAAAAGCCGATATTTGCCAATTTTGATTGGTAGAGGTGCAGGCAAACAAACGGTACGGTATTCGCCTAAATCAAATCTTTCTGAGGAGATGGTATGGATATCGTTACCGTTCGAGATCTGACCAAGACGTATCCCGGCTTCACGCTTGACACGGTCTCGTTCTCGCTTGCCAAGGGACAAATTGCCGGTTTCATCGGTCGTAACGGCGCAGGAAAAACGACGACAATCAAGTCGATGCTGAATCTGGTTCATCCTGATTATGGTGAGATTTTCTACTTCGGGCTGCCACTTGCAGGCAACGAAGCACAGATCAAAAAACGCATTGGTTACTCCACGGGCACTATCAGCTGGTATCCGCGCAAGAAGATCCGCGATATCAAAAACGTTATGAAGCTCTTCTATGGTACGTGGGATGACGAGAAGTACGAGAGATATCTGCGTATGTTTTCGCTCGACGAGAACAAGGCTCCTCGTGAACTTTCCGAGGGAATGAAGGTGAAATGTAATCTCCTATTCGCTTTTTCCCACGGTTCGGAAGCCCTCATTCTAGACGAGCCAACCAGTGGTCTTGATTCGTTCTCCCGTGATGAACTCCTGGAACTCTTTGACCAGATCAAGCGGACAGGTGTGGCCATTTTCTTTTCCACGCACATTATCTCCGACATTGAGCGATGTGCGGACGATATCGTGTATATCTCCAAGGGGAAAATCATGGCTGCCGTGCCTCGAAAAGAGTTCGCCGACCGCTATCAAGAGCGGGGAGAAACGCTTGAAGAAACATTTCTCCGTTTGGAGAGGGGTATATAATGCGTAATTTGCTCATCAAGGAAATGAAACTGAGCGCCTCGGTGCTCTCATATGCTTTTATCGCATTCGGTGTGATGTTTTTCCTTCCTGGATATCCAATCCTATGTGGCGTATTTTTCTCATGTCTGGGCATATTCCAGAGTTTTCAGAATGCACGAGAGGCAAATGATCTGGTGTTCTCGATTTTGCTTCCCGTGGCCAAGCAGGATGTGGTACGGGGCAAGATGTACTTCTCGTGCGTTATCGAAGTCTGCACGCTGCTGTTGATGGCAATTGCGATGGTGATCCGTATGACAGTGCTCGTGGACTCTCCGGTGTACCTTCAGAATGTACTCATGAATGCAAACCCGTTCGCTCTTGGTATAGCGTTTCTCATGTTCGGACTGTTCAACTTCATCTTTATCGCGGGCCTTAAACGTATCTCTTCGAAAATCATTGACATCCAAATGTTATTAAGTAACATATTAATACGTTACTTAATAACATATGAATGAGATGGATATGAGGAAAGAAGGGGAGATACGTATGTTCTCAGGATATGACAGCAATTCAACTTCATCTACTATTCAAACATCGAAACAGGCATGGAGAGCCCTAGGGAGCTTGTGTCTTGGTACGTTTGTGTGTTTTGCTAATACGACGACCTTTAACGTTGCTCTTCCCGCAATATCTGTCTCGTTGGGGTCTGGACAAGTGGAACAGCAATGGATGGTGTCAATTTACAACTTAATCTTTGCCGCATTCATGTTGCTTTCAGGTTCTTTGGGTGATAGATGGGGAGTTAAGCGGACGCTTTTGCTGGGTACAGGCGCTTTTATTGTTGCATCTGGTATTGGTATTTTTGCGCCAAATTCCATGTCTACTATCATTGCACGGGGACTTATGGGGCTTGGGGCAGGATTTTATGTTCCCATGGGGCTTGCCCTCATCAAATATCTGTTCGAATCTGATGCTCAGATGCGCGCTCTTACCATACGCGCCATTGCAATGACTCTTGGCGCACCTTTTGGTTTGTTGCTGGGAGGTCTGCTGGTCAATTTGACCGGCTGGCATTCCATCTTTGTGTTTGATCTGGCGGCTTTTGCTGTCATTTTGGCGCTTAATGCTCTCTTTTTGCCGGACGATAAGAACTCATCTTGCGAAAATACTCTATCGACAACGAAAGTACCTCTTTTTTCAGCAATTCTTGCCCTTATTGGCCTTTCTTTTTTCTCAGCTGGTCTCATCAACGCACAGATTTCACTTTCTCGTCCGGATGCTTGGGGACTGGTGGGCGCAGGAATTATTACGATTGCTTTGTTTGCGTATCGTGATATAAGGTCAGAAAACCCACTTGCGGATCTTAATCTTCTGCGTATTTCTTCATTTGCAGCTTCTGCGATATCACTGCTTGCGCTTAACCTTGCGATATCGGGCATATTGTTTGTGCTTCCCGCCTATGTTGAGATAGCGCTTGGAAACAGTGCGCTTGTGGGAGCGCTCATGCTTATGCCCATGGTTGTTGCCGCTATGATAGGATCTGTCATCACCGGAAAAGTTACGAACAAGTGGGGAAAGAGACGAGCATGTTTAGGAAGTCTCCTTTTCATAGTATTAGGTTTGGCCGTTATGGCTTTGTCGACGACGTCTGCGAATTATTATCTCATGGCTGCCGGTCAGTGTATTTGTGGTTTGGGGATGGGCATGGGATTGCCCGCCATGCAAAGTTGGGGCATGGAACGCGTTCTCAATCAACAAGTAGGTGGTGGAGCTGCTCTCATTTCTACTTTCCAGCAGGTGGGGTGTCTTTTAGGAATTGGAATTCTTGGTTCGCTCACGGGATCATGGTATGCAGCAGCATGTGAGGGAACCGTTGCAGAAAGCTTTGCATCCATTTCACTTGCCTTCGAAGCGGCACATGGGCAGGATGCTATGCAGGCGCAAGCACTACGCGCCGCCGCAAGCAGCGCGTATGCCTATGCTATTCTAATTGTGTTCTGTGTGACGGCTGCTCTCTGCTCCTTCTGGTGGCAGGATTTGTCGCATATATATCGAAATTAGAGCGAGAAAAACATGCAGGAAAACGAAAAAGTTAATAAACGTGGTATTTCATTACAAGCTAAACAGGCTCGTGAGGCATGGCAAGAACGACGACTCCATTCCACACGTTCCTGTTTGCGTTCTTATGGACTCAAGCTTATTGTTGAGCATGGGTATGATGAAACGACGGCTCAGGATATAGCCCAGGCCGCCGGAGTCTCTACCATGACCTTCTTTCGTCACTTTCCCTCCAAAGAGGATGTCGTTCTTGGAATGCCTCCCGATAGCGCCGGTATCGTAGTTGCCGAGCATGTGCTTACTGGCGCAAACAAAAGTCTGCAGCCGTTTGAGATTGCTCGCATTGTCTTAGATGCGGTCGTGGAGGAACTCGGTACCGATGGACTCTCTGATATTGCCCTTAGACTTTCCATCGTTCACGAAAATCCTACACTCTTGAAGGCTCTATATGCGCGCATTCCCCGGTGGATACGGGTCGTGGATGCTCTTCTCGCCAATTCACTACGTACGGCACATGATGATGCTTTCTCAATGCACCTTAAGGCGTCAACCATGGTAATGTACTGGGTTGAAACCTTGTGCGAATGGTCTCGCCGTGGAGGTACCAAAGCAGACCGTGCACTCTTACAGACAGTTGCTGGAGAGACGGATGCGGCAATTGCCACTGTGACGAAAAGTTATAAGTGACAATAGAGTTGTAGCCATGAAGTTTAAGAGCGTATGATACGCCATCCAGCAGCTTCCCGGCGCATCTCGATAAAGCGCCGGTAGATGCCAGCCTCCTTCATTAGCTCATTATGTGTACCACGCTGAACGATGCGCCCGCCGTCGATCACAAGGATCTGGTCAGCATTGCGCACCGTGTTCAGGCGATGTGCAATGGTAACAAGGGTCTTTCCTCGTGTCAGCTCCGTTACTGCCTGCATAAGCAGGTGCTCGTTTTCCGGGTCGACCGAGCTCGTAGCCTCGTCAAGGATGACGATCGGCGCATCCTTCATGATGGCGCGTGCAATGGATACTCTCTGGCGCTCTCCACCGGAAAGGTTTGCCCCGCCTTCTTCAAGCACCGTGTCGTAGCCGTCAGGAAGTTCCATGATGAAATCATGGCAGCGTGCGCGTTTGGCCACAGCGATGACCTCTTCGCGCGATGCATCGGGGCGACCAAAGCGAATGTTATTCTCGATGGTGTCATTGAACAGGTATACGCTCTGGAACACCATCGATATGTTTGCAAGCAGGCTTTCCGCCGTTCCCTCGCGGACATCAATGCCACCGATGGTAACGTGGCCCTTCTCGACATCCCAAAATCGCGCAAGCAGATTCACCAGCGTCGTTTTACCCGAGCCGCTGGGACCGACAAGCGCGCAGGTTGAGCCTTCGGGAATAAAGAGTGTTACTCCTTCTATGACACGACGGCCGTCACCGTAACCGAATGAGACATCCTCCATGGCCAGGGCAAATCCGTCGGGCGAGAGCGTCTCATCCGTAAGGTCTTGCTTTGGCACCGAGCATACCTCGTCAATGCGGTTAAGCTCTCCTTCGATCTTCTTGGTGAGAAACGCACTGTTGTTCGCGCTGATAAGCTCTCCATAGATCATGAAAGCGGCAACCAGCAGTGTGAGCGCCCACGAGAGAGACAGAGCGCCTGTCAGATACAGTGTGCATGCGGCGAGAAGAACTCCGCAGCTTGCAAGGTTGAACACGAGCGCATAGAGCTTGAGGATACCTTGTGCCGCCTGCTCTTGATTGTAATCTGCCTGGCGTTTCCGCTCAAAGGATGTCTTTGCTGCGGCAAGTGCGTCATCGGGTGTTGCGAATGCCCGCAATACAGCCATGCCGCGGGCGTATTCGATCACCTTGTCAGTCATTTCCTCCTGTGCGGCAGTGACCTCCCGTGTGACGGCGGTCGAGCGTCTTCTCAGCCAATCCAAAACAATAAGGCCTACGGCAATGCCGACAAAGGTAATGAAGGCAACCGGTGGCGCTTGAAACAGGAAGAACAGACTCATGATCACTGCCATGGCTACGCCGCCCGAGAGTCCCGTGAGACAGATGGTCATGAACTCTTCGAGTTGGTGCACCGTGGTAGTGAGTGTGGTGGTTATCGCCGAGAGACGCTGCTCTGAGAAGTAGCCCATGGGAGCGCCTTTTAAGCGGTCGCCTACCCGTAGCCGCAGATCACGGAAGATGTGGAACCCCTCGGCGTCCATCTGTATGTCCACGAGATATTGGAAGGCAAACTGACCCGCTACGCTGATGGCGAGGATCCCTAAACATTGCAGGGCAACTCCGGCGCTCAGGTGACTTCGCATCTCAAGGGCCCACCATACCGCTATGAGCATTCCGGACATGAAGAACGCTTTAATGACATTACAGACCATGCCTGCCATGAGGCTGCGGCGTGATGCCGGTGAGAAGCTTCCGGCCAAGTCAAGGATGCGTTTCATTATTGCAAACATGAGGGCTCCTCTTCTGCGTTGACGGTAGAGCTCATATGTTCTTTCCACATGCGAGCATACAAAGGACAGGTTTTCAGCAATTCACCGTGACGTCCGCGCGCAACGATGCGTCCGCCGTCCATGACGAGGATCTGGTCGGCGCCTGTGATCGTTGATAGGCGGTGGGCGATAGTAACAAGTGTTTTTCCTGCTACAAGCTTGCTCAAGGCTCGCTCTACCAGAGCTTCGTTTTCAGGATCGGCATAGGCAGTGGCCTCATCAAGAATGACGATGGAAGCATCTTTTAAGATGGCGCGGGCAATGGTGATGCGTTGGCGCTCGCCGCCGGAAAGCCTTGCACCTGCCTCACCGGCAGGAGTGCGATACCCTTGAGGAAGCCGGCTGATGAACTCATGAGCGCCGGCTGCACGTGCAGCAGTCTCGACCTCTTCATCGGTTGCATCCGGCATGCCCATGCGGATGTTGTCGGCGATGGTCCTATCAAACAAAAACGTGTCCTGTGCCACATACGAGACGTGCTCCATAAGCTGCTCGAAGGGAATGTCTCGCACATTGGTACCGCCGAATGAAATGCATCCGGAACGTACATCCCAGAAACCGGCCATAAGCTTAGCTACCGTTGATTTGCCCGATCCGCTGGGTCCTACGATAGCCGTGATCTGCCCCGGCTCCGTTTTAAAGTTGATGTCGTGCAACACCTCCGTACCCTCATGATAAGAAAAAGAGACGTTCTCAAAAGTGAATGACTTGCCGTCAAGCATTACGCGCTCACTTGGCCGTGAGAGCTCAGGCTCTCCTAAAAAGTCCCAGACTACGTTCAGGCAGGTATCCATACGTGAAATTTGGCCTGCCGCCTGGGAGAACTTGAGTATTCCTCCGATGAATCCCAATGGGATGGTGATGCACACCATGAAGGCAGGCAATGTGATCCGTCCGACCGAAAGCAGCCAAACGCCGAGCGGTAGCGAGAAGAGCAGCGTACAGGGGACGATAGCCCGTATCGCCGCCATCCATATCCAGCTTTGGTGAAACCATGCAAGCGTGGAGTCGTGATATTCGGCTACCGCCTCGGAAAACGAGCCGTATGAGGATGCGGTGCGTCCGAACGCTTTGATCACCTGGATACCGTTGACATACTCTACCAGCGTTGAGTTCATCCGCTGTTCGCTCGCAATATAGCGGGCCATTTTGGGCTTATAGTCCCGCATCATGCCAAGATAGAAGAGCAGGCATAAGGGGATCGTGGCAATCCCGGCAAGTCCCATACGCCAGTTGATGGCGAATACGATGATCATTGCCAAAAGCGGCGCAAATACCGTGCTTGGAAGCTCGGGCATGAAGTGCGCAATGGCGTCCTCAAGTTGGTTCACGTTGTCTACGAACCGGTTCTTGAACGTGCCCGTCGGCGTGTCGACGATGGTTCCCATGGGTACACGAGCCATCTTCTCTGCCATCTGCTCACGCATGGTGCGTAGAGCCTTGAAGGCGATCCCGTGGCTGATCATGGAAGAGCGCCAGGTGAATAGGAACTTTGCAATCTGGGCCGCTGCTGCTGCGGCTGATAGGAGAGCAGCTGACTCAAGCGTGAGCGTCCCTTCCGCCAATCCCGCGGCAAGTAAGGCAACGACAATATAAGGAACCATGCCTGCCGCCTCGCCTATGCATGCTAGAAGAAGCGAGAAGAGCATTCGATTCCTGTCGGGCCGCATAAAATAGAAAAGCTTTGAAAATGCACTGGGACGTGCCGTCCGGTCTTTTGGCGTAATGTGACTCATGGAGACATCAACCTCTTTTCTGCAATGACAAGTCAACGATGTAATCGCCTGCCAGTTGCGCCAACAGTTCGTCGTGCGTTATAACCACAACTGCTTTTTTCTCGGATGCGAGTTTGCGGCACCAATGCACCACCTCGTGCATCCCGTGTCCGTCAAGTCCGCTTGTGGGCTCGTCAAGTACAATAAGCTCGGCATCTGAGCAGTATGCCGTCGCAAGTATGACGCGCTGCTTCTGCCCGCCGGAAAGACTGGCCGGATGTCGGTCGGCCAAATCCGTCAGACCAAAAGCTGCCAGTGCCTCCCAGGCGCGTGCCTTGAGTGCATCATCCACCTGTCGGCCAAGCACCACTTCGTCCGCTACGCTGCCGGCATACAGCTGATAGTCAACGTCCTGCATGACAAAGTAGCTGAGGAGGCGGCGTTCTTTACGGGAAAGATGTTTCCCGTTTCTGGCGACGATGCCTCTCTGCTCTCGAGCGGCTCCTACAAGGACTTTTGCGAGCGTAGTTTTGCCTGTTCCGTTTTCACCACATATGACCGTTACGGATCCGAATGGAAATTCAGCGGTAATGCCCTTGATTCCGCGTTTTGTTGAAGGGTATAGATAGGTCACATCTGTCATGTGCCAACCGTCCGCATCCTTTGCGGGATAGGATTTGATTTCAGAGTCGGATTTCATGTCGGGGTGTCGAAGCCCAAACTTTGCCGTTTCGTGTTCGGAAAGAGACGTGAACTTCTCGGCATCCCACCGAGCGGCTATGCGTCCTTCCTGAAGATATACAAACTCATCGGCTACAGGCAAAAATTGATGGAGTCTATGCTCGGAGATGATCAGTGCCACGCCGTTTCTTTTAAGCTCTCCGAGGATCTTGATAAGCGACTGAGACCCCTCTGCATCCAAATTCGAGGTGGGTTCGTCAAGTATCAGGATCTGCGGACGGTTGGCTATTGCAGCCGCAAGAGCGACGCGCTGTTTTTGTCCGCTTGAGAGCTCGGTGAGCTTCTCGGCAAGAAGTCGGCTGACACCGCTGAGTGTTGCCGCCTCTTGGGCGAACTTGATCGTATCTGAGGGATCAGTACCCAGATTTTCCAGGGAAAATGCAATTTCGTCGCCTACCGTCCCCATGAAGAATTGACTTCTCGGATCTTGCATGACTACGCCTATGCTTTTCGTGCGATTGCGCGGGGACAGATCAAACACGTCCGTTCCGTGTACAAGGACCACTCCGCTCTTCTCGCCGGGAAAGAAGGTTCCTGCGAGGCCGTCGATCAGGCGCAGAACCGTTGATTTTCCGCTGCCGGAGCGTCCGCAGAGTACGGTGCATGAGCCTGCCGGGATGTTGAGGCAGATATCCTGTACGCAGCTTTCCGTAGATTCGTATCTGCCGGCTGATACCTCACTATCAGCTGATGTTTCATCTGAAAGCTCAGACTCGTCGAGGTAGTAAAACGAAACGTTCTTCAAAGCGACGGTTTCCGTACCTCTCACAAAACCGCCTCCAACGCATATATGCCGGCGACGGCTGTAGTTACAACAAGAGCGCACATTGCATCGCGCAAGGTGAATCCCACGTGATATACCGACGTTCGTCCTGTACCTATCCCAATCCCTCGCAGTTCGGCCGATGCGGCGAGTTCGTTTGAGAGTCTCAGCGAGCGCATGACAAGCGGCGTGTAAAAGCATTCGTATGCGAGCGCGGGGTGTCTCACAATACCCAGTAAGCTGGGGAAGATGCCCCGCATGCGGATTCCGCGAAGTATTGAGCGCATCTCAAACGGAAGGATCGAGGCAAATCTGAATATCATGCAGATCCCAACGAGGAATTTTTGCGGGAGATGCCACCGGTCGAGTGCGCACATGATCGCCGAAGGAGAAAGCGAGAAGAACGCGCAGCCGGTCGTAAACGGGGGAATCATGTGCAGCATGCTTACAAAAAGAACTCCGTACAGCCCTGGGAGGGGAAGGAAGCTCAGGCCGCATATGACTGTGAAGCTCACACAGGTCCTTGTCGCACTTCTCGTCCGTCCGTTTGCGGCGAGATAAGCGGTAGCGAATGCCTGTAAAAGCACCGTCTCAAGGAGGTTCACTATCAGCATGGATACGATCCCCACAAGAAAGAACGACAACAGATGTGTTCTTGGATCAAGGCCGAGAAGACCGCACTTGATGTCTGTCTCTTCCATGTCGTTTATGCGATTTTCGCTTTATGGACGTGTTTTTTCAAGAATTTTGATCCAATAAGGCCGCCAACGATCGTTCCCGCTGCAAACAAAGCCATCATCAGAAGGATCCAGGGGAGTTCGGTATATTGGGCGATCATCGCGGTAACGTCGGCAGCATTGTAGTAGGTTTCCAACTGTTTCATGTAGGCTTCTCTGAACAGTACATACGGTATGATTCCATAAAAACCAAACGTCACCCAATAGACGATATAGCCGCCGATGACGCGTTTGATATCGTGATAAGAATCTTTACCCCACATAACCAGCTCGCCTATGACTGCGCCCACGATAGCGACCGGTGCACAGTAGAGTCCGCCCATGAAGGTGTAGAGGACACCAAATATGAGGATCGATCCGGAAAGTACGCCACGTTTGCCGATGCGGTCGGCCATGACGAGATAGAACGGCGTTGCTAGTAACGGAAACAGCCATGAGCCAACGAAGAACGTATTTTGTGGCGCCAACACCATGTCTTCGACTACTTTTGCCATCGTGATAAGTATCATGATGATGAGATTGAATATTACAAATGTCAGGATGTCGTGCATGGTCCACCTGGTATTTTTGGAGCTTTCAACTTCCGTTTTCATAGATGATCCTCCTTACTGTCGACTCTTTATATCGATGCACATCGATCGATTCGCCGATCAATTGTTAGCTATAGGAAACTCTGCTTTATAATGGATAAACAGCATGTTCCTGACAACTGCATTGATGAGATGCGTCCCTATACGGAATGAGAAGGCCTGATCAAGGAAGAAGCCTGGGAACCGGACGAGCGGAAAGGAGGGAAGATGAAAAGTATTGAGACAGATCTTTACCGCGGGGCGTTTCAAGGATGGGATCTCAAGCCTTTGAAGGAAGTTCGTGGTTATGGCCCTGAAGGCGTCCTACACACCTTTGAAAATGAGCTGGGATCCGGTGAGTACTGGGCGTACTTTCGCGGAAATCTTTTTGCCGTGAATGCATTCAGGATGAACTTTGTAAAAAGCGGGACCATGCGGTACCGCTGTACCGAGCACATCTGCCTGGGATGCTACGATGATGTCAAGGGTATGGTGCAACGTCAGGGTGCGCCGCTCGCTCCGGGGGCCATCATGGTATATCTTGGGGGTGAGAATGAAGAATATGAGATGCGATTCTCAAAAGGGGCCGTAGCAAGGGCTTCGTCTATCACTATTTCTCCCGACTACTATCGGGATTATCTACAAAGCAGGTTTGGGGACATCAGAGATGTCCGGGAAGCCTTTATCAAAGTTGACGGAAAACATGATCTTCCCGAACTTGTCGATCTGCTCCGCAAGGCACGTGCGTATCAGGGCAAGGGAATTGCTGCGGAGCTGTTCTATGAGGGCGTGATTGCAGAGGCTGTCGCTCTTGTTATGGAATACGCTACCCGAGAAGATGGAAGCGAAGAACATAAGGCTCTGTCTCAGGATGATGCACGCGCTATCCGCCATATCAGCGCCTACATTGCTGACAACCTGAGTGGAGACCTCTCCTGTGCGCGGCTTGCCTCAGAGCTGTACATCGGGCAAACCAAGCTGAAAAGACTGTTCAAAACAGCGACGGGGCTTTCACCTTCTGCTTATGTCATACGGGAACGAATGGAAGAGGCTGTTCGGCTGCTCAAGGAAACCGATCTTCCGATCGCAAGCATCGGTAAGGCGGTCGGTTACCGCAAACCAGGCGCGTTCACGGAAGCATTTCGAAGAAACAAGGGCTTCTCGCCGGTGGACTTTAGAAAAAGCAATAGCGTTCAGTGAACCGTCACTGCGGTTAATCCCTCGAAAATCATCAATGTAATGGCTCGAAAAACATAGTTGAGTTGGCTCGAAAATCATAAATGTAAATCCTCGAAAATCATCAATGAAGAGTTGAATTTGTGCTATCATCAGGCATTACAATAGTTCTTACGGGGGGGTCTTATGAGATATTCAAAGTTTAAGCCGAAAACGTACATTCCTCGTATTATCGATTCACAGGTGCAGGTCCTTCTGGATACCTTTGGTGGTATAGAACTTTGTGGTCCTCGTTGGTCGGGGAAATCCTGGACGGCACAGTCATTTGGCGAGAGTGTGACACGTGTGGATGAATCCGAACAGATCTATATGGACGATCCACAACTTGCTCTTGTTGGTGATACCCCTCATGTTATTGACGAATGGCAAGATATACCTGCTATATGGAATATTGTACGTCACAGAATTGATGATAGTGCAAATAAGCCGGGCCAGTTTATTTTGACAGGCTCCTCCACTCCTCCCGAGGATGAAAAAAGACATAGTGGAGCAGGACGCATTGCACGGTTGCGTATGCATACTATGAGTCTTGCAGAGACCGGAGATTCTACGGGAGCAGTATCTCTTTTGGGACTCTTTGAAGATTCCTTCCAGCCGGCGCAATCTCATATTGATCTTGCCGATTTAGCCAATATTGTATGCCGCGGTGGGTGGCCGGCTCTTCAAACAAAAAAATTGACGGATCCAAGGGCCGTTGCCGACGAGTATCTTAATGCACTTTTTGATGTAAGCATGCCTCGCGCGGGAAAAAGTCCACTTCTGTCCCGCCGCATAGCTGCATCTCTTGCACGAAATGTAGCAACGAGTGCAACGCTGGGTACCGTGAGAGATGATATTGCTGCCTTTGACAATATAGCTCCGGTGGATGGGACCATATCCTCATACCTTGAAGAGTTTAGGCGCAACTATTTTATTGAGGAGCTCTCGGGCTGGGATGCGCCAATCAGGTCAAAGTCAAGGCTGCGCACGAAACCAAAACGATATTTCTGTGATACGTCTCTCGTGGCCAGTTTATTAGGTGTCGACTCTTCACGCTTACTTAAAGACGGACAGCTTTTTGGTTTATTGATTGAGTCACTCTGCATTCATGATTTGTCCGTTTACGTTTCTGCTTTGCCTAAATCGTATGGGGGATCTTTACGATATTATGCGGACGCCGACGGGCTTGAGGTTGACGCCATTATTGAATTGATGGATGGTCGATGGGCAGCCATTGAAATCAAGATGGGGGAATCTAAAGTGGAAGATGCGGCTGCGAATCTCATAAGAGTTGCGAGAAAGGTGGCTGCTAATCCTGCAGCAAGAAATCCTAAGCCTAGCTTTATGGCTGTGTTGCTCGGTAAGGGGGCGATGGCGCGTAGACGGCGCTCGGATGGGATATATGTTATCCCGATCGATACTTTGGGGGCATAAGAGATTGTGGGGAGGAATATTCGAGCAAAGCGCGGTTGAACTCTAGCGTCTCCATCTTACGTGTGTCTTTCAACTGATTCTAAATAATGCTGTCTTGTATATAATGAAATTCATGCGGCACTTGCTTGGCCCTCTTATACGGGATACGAATCGGAGAAGATGTGACACTCTTTGGAAAATCAGTTTCTAAAAAACTGGCCGATAAGGGCTTTTCAGTTACAAAAGCCATCTTTGAAGCACCTAAGTTCTCTGCGGTGCCGTCCATCTATCAAGATGAGACACATCGGCAATGGGCCGTGTCGCTTCCGGGAATGGAACCTGCTATTCACGAGTATGCTGACATATTGGATTGCAAGGTCATCGAAAACGAAAGCATCGATGTCAATAAGGATATGAGCCGTAAAGATTTGTTTGAGAGTGTGCTCATGAACCCCGCGGCCGTTTCTCGTGCCAATGCAGGAAAAGATGGCAAGTATTGCACCTCAATGAACGTCATGCTCACCGTTAAAGGAATCGACGGTAAAGGGTTTGTCCTGGGCATTCCTTTGGTGAGGCGAGAAATACTGCGTGCATCGCGTATGTATAAGCTGCTTCGTGAAGGAGCCGACAACGTCTGCGAAGATATACTCGCCATGCGAGATCAAGCGGACAAGAGTAAATCGGGAGGCAGGTAGTGTCACGCAAGAAGATCCCGCCTCTTGATAATGCACTTGAGAGTGTTAAGAATTACATCATGGTCAACCATCTTAAGGAGGGTGACAGGCTTCCTTCCGAGCGGGATATGTGCGAAATGTGGGAAATCTCACGTTCTGCCTTACGGAGCGCCGTACGCTATCTCACTACCATGCATGTTTTAGAGAGCCGTCAAGGATCGGGTACGTATGTGGCTCCGGAACGTCCAATCTCGGTTACGGGAACGGTAGAAACATACGGATTTAGCGACAATGTCAGAAAATCCGGACATACACCTAACTCTATGGTGATTAGTCAAAAAATCTGTTCGGGTAATGCTCACGTCGCTCGAAAACTGACTATAGATCGAAGTTGCAACGTCCTGCAGCTTATACGTTTGCGCTATGTGGATGGCCTCCCCTGTATGATTGAGACTTCCTATGTGAATGAAGCATTATGTCCCGGTATCGAGAGTCATGATTTCTCAAAAGAATCTCTCTTTGATGTGATGAGAAACGAATACGGGTTTTCTCTCACACACGGTACGGATACCCTTTCCATTACTCATCTTGATTCTCAAGAAGCCGATCTTCTCGACATGTACGAGGGAGACGCGGTCTTTTTCCAATCGGGCATTAACTTTGGGAGAGATAAAGAGCCTCTTGAGTACTACAAGTCCGTCATACGGCCCGACAGGTATACGTTTGTCAGTTTATGCGGTAGGCCAATGAGCTTTGAGAGGACGTTTTGGTGACGCAGGTGAACTTACAACATATCGAGAAGCCCAAATACCTTCAAATACGTGAAGCTATCCGTGACGAAATAGAGGATGGTTTCTATCAGCCTGGGAGTGCCATACCTTCGGAAAATGAACTTGCCGAGCGCTTTGACGTAACACGTTTGACCGTGAGAAACGCCGTCGATGCACTTGTGGCGGGAGGTCTTTTACGACGTGTTCAGGGCAAGGGTGTCTATGTCATGAACGAGCATTTGGGGGAGTCGGATGCGGTAAAGCTTGCGGGATTTCGCGAGAGCGTTCGCGCACGTAGTGCGGTACCTTCAGTCAAGGTTCTTTCAAAGACCGTGAGGCCGGCAGGCGAGTTCTTTGCACATCTTTTTGAAATAGATTGCAACGCCGATCTTCTCGCCATCAAGCGCCTGAATTATGCAAACGATGCTCCCCTTATGATAGAAAAAACCTATATTCCCATCCCATTATTTCCCCAGATAGAGAGTGTGGATGTCGGAGTGTTTTCTCTGTATGAAGCCTACAGCATGTTTGGCCACCCGGTGGTATCTGCAGTTGAGCATCTGGATATGGTTCGCTTGGGTGTGAGAGATGCACATCTTTTAGGTGTGAGCGAGGGTGCACCTGTTATTTCATACGAATGCGTGAGCTATGATGAAGACGGCAAGGCCGTTGAATACGTTGCGGCATTCAGAAGAGGGGACCTAGGCGGCTATTCGGTTTCCCACTGATGGTCGGGTATTTTGTCAAGCAGTCAACCCCATATATACCACTGAGCGACAATTTAATACCATTTACCCGTATGGGTACGTGTATATAATCTTTTTTCGTTAAAGTGGTTCGGTATTTTGCTATCTTATACACAAAAGTGGTAATAAAAAGTATGAACTTGTAACTCTATGGTTCTTTGGAAGGTCAAAGCGTTTTGAAGGCCGCACATGTGCATCCACAAGACGCTTTAATTGGTAAGACATTGCGGTTATGAGGAAGAGCAATTGGGATGTTTTGCGGGGAAGGAGAGCAATATGGAAGAAACCGAAAAAGTTGAGATTATGCACTTTGATCAAGAAGGTTATCTTGAGGACGGAGAAGAGCTCTACGCCGTAGGTCAGCGTATGAAACAGTTTGCCGACGATGTCTGTAACGAGGGGTTTGATCGGCTGTATCTTTTGGGTGTGGGCGGCACATGGGATGAATTTTTGCGTATGCAGTATCTTATGAATAAATATGCGGATGCTGACCATCAAGTTACGCTGCTTCATGCGGCCGAGTTTAATGTCATGGGCGACAAAACCATGACCGAGAAGTCCGTTGTTCTCACTTCATCCGAGTCCGGTACCACTCCCGAGGTATTGCAGGCGCTCAAGACCATGAAAAACAAGGGCGTGAGAATATACGCCATGACTCAGGCAGACAGTCCTATCGGACAAGTTGTTGGCACCGATCGATGTGTGTCTATGAAAAACGATCACGGAAGCGGCGGTTGCGAAAAGGGCTACTATCTGGCCGACTGCTTTGGCCTGCGCATTCTTAACCGTGAAGGCTTCTTCCCCGATTATGACGCCTTTATCGAGCAAACCAAGAATATATGGTCGGCGTTTCTCGACATTCGTAAAAGATTTGAACCAAAAGCCGAAGAGTTTGCCAAAAAGTATGCTCTTGCGCCGTACACCATGTTTATCGGTTCCGGTGCACTGTGGGGCGAGACAATCCTCTTCTCCATGTGCATTCTTGAAGAAATGCAGTGGAAGCGTACACGCTATATCACTTCAGCCGATTTCTTCCATGGAACGCTTGAGCTTGTGGAGCCCGGCGTACCTGTGGTTCTGTTCAAAGGCGAGGATGAGTGTCGTGCGCTGGACGAACGTGTCGAGAAGTTCCTTATGAGCGGTCGTACCGGTGATACCGACATTACCGTTATCGATACCAAAGAATACGCCGTTCCCGGCCTTGACGAGAAATTCCGTACGATCGTTTCGTCTTATATTATCTCGCTTCTTACGACTGATCGTTTAGCCAGACACTACGAGATGGTAACCAAGCACAATCTCAAATATCGCCGCTACTACCATCAGTTTGAGTATTAGTGTTCGAGTGGTATGGAGATTGGAAAGGAGGTTGGTATGGGTCCTGATGTGCGATTTCGTCCGGCGGCAATGAATTGCTCCCACAGGTTCTTCTCGCTGGAAGCGTTTTTTGCATCTGCGGCAGATTTGGGGTTTAAAGCTGTTGAACTCTGGACCGGACCCATGCACTTCTTCCTTGATTATGCTTCAAACGATACGCCTGAAAAGATTACCCGCCTTGCCAATAGTTTTGGGTTAGACGTATGTGCGCTCTGTCCCGAGCAGAACAATCCCAAACCGGCCAACATTGCTGCCAGAGGAGAAGAATCCATTAAAAGAACCAAGGATTACTTTCTCCGTGCCATTAACGTCGCTTCCGAGCTGGGAGTGGGAATAGTTGTCGTGACTCCGGGCTGGGGCTTTCTGGATGAAGAATGCACGGAAGCTTGGAAGCGCAGCGTTTATATGTTGGGTGATTTGTCATCGTATGCTGCTTGCAAAGGCATCGTACTTGCCGTGGAGGCGCTTCAGCCGGAAGAGTCAAATCTTTGCAACAGGTGTGAGGATCTTCGCAGGTTGATTGATGAGGTTGGAAGCAGCGCCCTCAAGGTTCTACTTGATACGGGTGCCATGTGGCGAGCCCATGAAACGATGCAGGATTATTTTGATGCCTTTGGAAAGGATGTCGTGCATTGCCATTTCACGGATGCGGGAACCGTATCGCATTTGGCGTGGGGAGATGGCGAGAGGAACTTGGAGACCGATCTTCTCGCTTTGACAAGAAATGACTACAAAGGCTACCTGAGTTTTGAGATTGTTGGTTCGCAATACTATGCCGATCCCGCATCTGCGGACAGAAGATCACTTGCGGCTTATAGAAGGGCACTGGAGGAGATTCATTCATGAACAGGCACTATATCATTGCTTCTCATGCACACTTTGCCAAAGGTCTTTACGAGAGCGTGAAACTTTTGGTTGGAGAACATGCTGACGTAGACATACTTAACGCATTTGTAGACGGAAATGATGACATTGAGAAAGAAGCTCTGGCTCTTGTAGATGCTTGTTCCGACAACGTGGATGTGGTGGTACTTACGGACCTTATGGGAGGAAGCATAAACAATGAGTTCACCAAACTTATGCTTTCTCGCAAAAACGTGTATCTGGTCACAAATATAAATCTTCCGCTGGTACTTACGCTTTTTCTCTCCAATGAGACTGAGGATACGGCAGATCTTTTGAGACAACTTGTAGCAGACAACGATGTACGCCCGAAGTTTGTAAACGATGTATCGATAGTTGAAGAAGATGAAACCTTCTAGCTTTTAGGAAAAGAGGCTGAATATGATTTTGCTTACGAGGGTCGATCATCGCCTGTTGCATGGACAGGTTGCGGTTTCCTGGGTTCAGGGTCTGCAGGCCAACTGCATTTTTTGTGTGGGAGATCATGTGGCAAATGATCCTATTTGGAAAATGACGCTTAAGATGGGCAAACCAGCCGATTGCAAGCTGGTTATTAAGGATATGGCTCATGCAATCGAAGCTATTAATTCAGGGGTAACGGATGCATATCGCATGCTCATTTGTGTGCAGACCATTGCAGAAGCCAAGCAGCTTATTGACGGCTGTCCACAGATCACAAGTCTCAATTTAGGCAATACCAAGGGAAGCCCAACTACGCGTGAAGTTGCGCGTCAGGTTTTCCTTGAACCTGAAGAGGAGAAGATCATCTACGAGTTGCTTGATAAGGGGGTGGAGGTGGAGATACGACCCCTTGCTGACGATCCCAAGGTTGATATCAAAGATGTCCTTGGTAGGTAGTCCCGCATGATTTTGCACGACCAACGTAACGTTTGAGACAGTTTGATTGGAGGAAAGATGCTTGTACAGACACTGCTGATATCGCTCGTTACAGCATTTGCGATGTTTGACTATCAGCTCGGCACACTCTATGCGTTCAGACCCATTGTCACGTGTCCCTTGATTGGTCTTATTCTGGGAGATCTGCCGACGGGATTGGCTATCGGAGCCAGTCTTGAACTTCTTTTTATGGGAAATATTTCCATCGGTGCATATCTGCCGCCTGATGAAAAGGTAGGCAGTATTCTCGCCTGTGCTTTTGCCATTACGTTGGGCAAGGGTACTGAGGCAGCGCTTGCACTGGCCATGCCTATTGCTACGCTTTCACTTGCCATCAGCAACGTTATCAATGGCGTTATGCCAATTATTGTTGACAAAGCCGATGTATGTGCATCCAAAGGTAATCTTAAAAGCATTTACGCAGCGCATTGGGCGATTGGTCTTATCGGCCTTGCAAAGAACGTTCTTCTTGTTGGTCTGGCATATTATCTGGGTGCCGGTGCCGTACAGAACCTTCTTGACTGGATTCCGGCGTTCATTATGGCCGGTTTTGGTATTGCCGCCAATATTCTTCCTGCCATGGGTTTTGCTATGCTCGGCAGACTTGTTCTCAAGCGCGAGATCCTGCCCTTCTTCTTCCTGGGCTTCTTGCTTGCCTCGTATATGAACGTTCCGTCGCTGGGTGTTGCTCTTATTGCGATTATTATTGGTATCGAGAAGTTCGGCCTGCTGAACTTTGGTACTAACTCCGGTGGTCCCCAGCTTGCAACGGAAGGAGATGACGACGATGACTTCTAATGAGACCAGAACTGCTACGACTCAAACTGACGTATCTGCGAATAATAATCAGTATAAGATTACCAAGAGCGATCTTATCAAGTCTTCGCTCAACACGGGTGCTTTGGGTATGGAGTTTTCTTGGACGTACTATAAGCAGATGAACCTTGCATTTTGTCTTATGGTTGCCGGAATGCTCAAAAAGATTTATCACGGCCGTCCTGATGACTATGCGGCAGCCCTTCGTCGTCACGCGGCATTCTTCAATATTACGGTACAGTTCGCCCCGTTTGTCGGTGGCATTGCAATGGCCATGGAGGAACGTGTTGCTCGAGGCGAGATTGAGCCCGATTCGGTCAACGATGTCAAAGCCGCTCTCATGGGTCCGCTTTCCGGCATTGGAGATGCTATTTTCCTTACTACCATCCGTGTCGTTGCGGCAGCCGTAGGCATTTCACTTTGTCAGGCCGGTAATGCAGCCGGACCTATTGTCTTTTTGCTTATCTACAACATTCCCGCGTTCTGGCTTCGCGTTTGGGGTGTTCAGAAAGGCTACTCAATGGGAGTGGACTTTCTTGAGAAAGCATCGGAAAACGGACTGATGCAGAAGGTCATAGCTGCCATTGGTATCGTGGGTGCGATGGTTATTGGTGGTATGACAAAAGACATGTTCTGGGCAACTATTCCCGTGCAGATCGGTCAGGCCGTTGAGGGCCAGGATCCAACCACCATTCAAACCGTACTTGACAGCATCATGCCTGGTATCGTTGGTATGAGTGCGTTTTGGATCTATTACCGGCTTCTTGCCAAGAAGATCAATCCCATGTGGCTCATTTTAGGCACCATGGTTTTGGGAGTCATCGGAGCGTATTTTGGTTTCTTGGCCTAGAGCGTAAATTGTACTTTGGACTTGTCTGTACTCTTTGGGTAAATGGGCAGCAGCAGGGTAGCCTTGCTGCTGCCTTTATGTTGATAACGTTTCAGAAATCCATGTGGCAATGTTGTACAGCAGTTTGGACGCCTCCATTCTGGTAATTGTAGCAAGTATCATCATTGTTTCTGCATTTAATGCAACATCGGGACTTTTCCTTTGATGTAAGACTTCCTGAGAATATGGTTGAACCCTTTAGAACTGAGAACGAAGCAGCCAATTTTCCGATCATCTTGCAGTGAGGATGATCGAAGATGTGCGGTGATATTTGGACTTGACTTGGCTTCGCTTCAAAAGTGGAGCTGTGTAGTACTTCTTGAAAACCTGTGTAGTACTTTTTTCGAGCTCTGTTACAGCCTTCATTTGCAAAGTCCCAGCTAATTGAGTTGACGTGGCGAGAAGACCTCTTTTCTCGCCGTAAAATGTACTACACAGCTTTTTGAAATCTACTACACAGGTGTTGCTTTTGAAGCATGATGACTTCTAAGTGATCCTCGTTCTTCAAAATCTGCTAAAGAATGGCCTACAGTTGGTGGATTTTGGCTTCCAGACCACTTTTTGGGACGTAACTCTAATGTTTCAATCTCACGCGTGTCTTTCAACTGATTCCAAATAATGCTGCTTTTATGCTAATAACGTTTCAGAAATTCATGTAGTAATAGAGTCGGAAGACTCACTGTGTTTATCGTTAGAAACACAGTTCATTTAGCATAGAAATCGGCTGTAGTACAATCAATCATGGTAGACAGAGCATTTGTTTGAAGTGTTGTATTAGTGCATATTGATGCAGAAGGCGGTCATACTATGAGCGCAAGAAACGATCTTGAGCAGTATCTAAGACCCGGAAAGTTTCGTTTTATAGTAGGTGTTGCTGGTTGCGCCATTGCGGCTGCTCTTGCTCTTCTTGGTATTCTTATCAATGCTGGTATTGTTGGCGCAACAAGTAAGGCTGACGCCGTGCCCTTTGGCGCTATGAGCAGCGTACAGGAGGGAAAATACGCCTATGTTGATGTAGTGGGTCTTGATGAATGGTCAGCGCGTTCTGACGACAAGTACATGTATGTGTGTGTGGATAAGGATGGCCAACTGTCAATCCTCTGCATGAAACCCTCCGATGAAAGTAAATTCAGTAGTCAGAAAGAATACTGGGCACAGCACACCAAAGACGGAACGACTGCTACGGTTCCGTCGCCGATACGGGTGTATGGCACCGTAACCAAGATGCCAAGCAATTTAATCAGTGTTCTTTCCAGTACGTATGGTATAAGCTCTACCACGCTAACCAACAAGGTAGGTCCGTTCTACCTTAACACGATGGTTACTGCGAAGGATTCCCTATCATCTCCGCTCTTTGCGGTTGCGATTGCTTCTGCCATTGTGGGGATTATCTCTCTTGTGAGCTATTTCGGTCACGTAAAAACAATCCGTACGTGCTTGGATCGTCTTGATGCGGAAGGGCTCACTCAGAAGGCGTGGGATGAATTGAAAGTATGCTTGAAGGATTCGGCTATGGTTCCAGGATTGCCGGGAGTGTCGCTGTCTGAGAATTTTATCATTTCCAGACGGGACGGGGCGATTATGGCCTATACGGATATCCTCTGGATTTATCAGCATGTTGTGCGGAGAAACTTTGTAGTGACCGGTCGTAGTTTGGTGTGCCGACTGACTGGTTCCCAAACGGTCGGCCTTGGGCTTAAGACGAGAAAGAAGAGCTCTGAAGAAGTTACTCAACTGATTTCTGCTGCTGTTAGTGCCAAAAATCCAACGGTTTTGGTTGGGTTTACTCCTGAGAATTCTCAACGTTATGAAGAGATGGTTCGACAGGCATAGTATATGTTCTATAAAATGTATATGGGTTGAACAGTCATTACTAGGTGTGTGTTCGGAGGAGTTATGTTTCATTTTGATCGTAAGCTCCAACAGGGGAAAGTTGATACGTCATCTGGCGACAGCAACCCCTTATCTGGCGGCAGTGCTTCGCCAGATGACAACGCATCACCCGATAACGAGCGACATACCGTTAGTGCTCACAAGGTGCCGGACGTTACCGACAAAACGGCGGATATCAATTCCCGCATAGAGGTCATAACTTCAGCTGAGGATGAAGAAGATGCCGAAGCTCGTGAAGCTTATGAAAGCCTTATGCGTCATCGTAAGATCCGCCTCAGAAAGAAATTCATAAAAGTGGGCATTGCGCTGGGCGTCGTTGTACTTATCGGCATTGCGTTTGTTGCGCGTTTATTCGAGAGTGACAAACAGGTTGAAGCCCCTACCGCAAGCACCGCTTTCATTACGCGCGGGGAATTCAGCGATTCCGTATCGGCTTCAGGCTCCATCAAACCCATCTCTTCAACAGTGGTGACTCCTGAAGTCGATGGCATCATACAGGATGTTCAAGTTACGGAGGGATCTGTTGTTAAAAAGGGCGATAAGCTCTTTACCATTAAAAACGACGAACTTGATAAAGCTGTGCGTAAAGCCGCGCAGCAAGTGAAAGCGGCAGAGAATGAAGTAAGTAAGGCAAAAGCCGCTTTGGCAGCTGCCCGTAGTGGAGCTGCGGGTGTTGGCGAAGATGATCAAGAAAACGGTGGCGCCAATGCCTCTTCGGTTGAGGCATCAGTTGAAACAGCGCAGGCGAACCTTGAAAGTGCACAAATCGCTCTTGAAGAGGCTCGTTCAGCCCACAATGACGCGGTTGCTCAAGCGGATAAACGCACGGTAACGGCTCCTTGCGATGGTACGGTCATTGTCATGAATGTGGTAAACGGTGCATCGGTTGGATCTTCCGGAGGCGCCGGGGCAGGTTCGAATTCCGGATCAGGTACGTCAGGATCTTTGGTTACCATCGCCGATCTCTCAAAAATGAAGGTAAATGTTCAGATAAATGAAGTGGATATTTCCCGTATTGCCGTTGATCAAAAAGCGCAGGTAACGTTTGCGGCTCTTCGGGAACTTAGCTGTGAGGCAACCGTGACGCACGTCTCTACCGTATCGTCTTCAGGCGGGGATACCTCAGGGATGAGCTATGACGGTAGGGGACGCGCCATTGTTACGTACGACGTTGAACTTCTGATAGAAAATCCCGATGCCTCCATAAAGCCCGGTATGACCGCTAATGCAGACATTATGATCCAGCATATGGAAAACGTGCTCACGGTACCTCTCTTTGCATTGGCAGAGGATGAGACGGGAACCTATGTGAACGTCGTCACTTCTCGTGATGACAAGAACAATCCTCAGGTTAAACGAGTGCCCGTTACGGTTAAGGCAAAAAGTTCGACTACCGCCGTCATTGAGGGTGAGGGCATCAAGGATGGTACCGAGGTACTTCTCGCCGGCGGAACAGGAAATCCCGATGTAGGTATTTTGGACAATCCCGATGGCGGCGAAAAAGACGGCTCAAGCGGTGGCACAAGTGGTACCTCAAACGGTTCAAGCAGCGACTCTTCGAGCGATAAAGACGTGGCAGGCGGCGGTAGATAAAATGCCAAAGGTAATCGAGGCACATAAGCTGCACCGCATATATGAGACAGCTGCAGGACTTACTCATGCTTTGCGTGGCGTATCCTTGAGTGTCGAGAAGGGCGAGTTTCTCTGCATTATGGGCCCTTCAGGATCTGGCAAATCAACCCTTATGAATATCCTCGGTTGTCTTGATACGCCTACCTCGGGTTCTTATAAGCTTGAAGGTCTTGAGGTTGCCAATCTTTCCGACGATGATCTTGCTGAGATTCGCGCAACGCGTCTTGGCTTTGTATTCCAGTCGTTTAATCTTCTGCCCCGAACTACCGTGTTGCGCAATGTTGTTCTTCCGCTCATCTACTCCGATATACCTGTTGCAGAAAGGGAATTGCGTGCCTGGAAGGCGTTGCGGTCGGTGGGTTTACCTGAGGATTACTATGACCATAAATCCAATGAGCTTTCCGGCGGGCAGATTCAACGCGTAGCCATTGCGCGTGCGTTGGTTAACGATCCTGCAGTGATTCTTGCCGATGAACCCACGGGCAATCTTGATTCCGCAACGGGCGAAATGGTGCTCAAAACGTTTCGAGCCATGCAGGACCGCGGCAAGACCATTGTGCTCATTACCCATGATCCCGAAATTGCCACATGGGCTGATCGCGTTGTTCATATCCGTGATGGGCGTTTGCTTACGGCTGAGCAGGAACAAGAATATGTATTGCATCATGGTGCGCAGAGGATAGCAGGAGGTGCATCTCTATGAGGCTTCGCGACCTGCTTCATGAAACCCTTTCTGCCTTCAATGCCAATCGTGCACGCAGTCTTTTGACCGTGCTTGGAATTGTAATTGGAATCAGTGCGGTAATTGCCATGACAGCTCTTATCGATGGCATTAAATACTCCCTAGTGGGCTCACTTGGTCTCAATCAATCTCGAATGGTGAGCATATATGCGTGGCCTGATCGAGGAGTGACGCAGCAGGATTTGGATCAGCTGGCAATGAGTGTTCCCGGCTATGAATTTGTTACCGGTATTGACTCCAGTGCCGGCCGCATTGATTCTATCGAGAAGCAGTTTGACACGCAGATTATCGGCTGTCAGCCTGAGTACTTCACTGCAATGGGATTCAAGGCTTCGGCTGGCTCGCTCTTCTCGCAATCGGATGTGGACAATGTGGCAAAAAACGTTGTTCTTGATCGAGTGACTGCCGAGAAGCTCTACGGAAGCGAGAAAGATGCCATTGGTAAGACAGTCCGCATCGATGACAATACCTATACCGTAATCGGCGTATGCGACAGTGGTCAAAGGATGGGAGGGGGAAATGACACTCTTCTGTGCTATCTGCCGTATTCAACGTTTACGACGCGCGTTTCGGGTACCAAAACAATCAGTCAGATTTTTGGATATGCACGCGAAAATGTTGACATGAAGTCTCTGGCGGATCAAACAAAGGCCTGGTTGTTTGATTGGTTTGCCATTCCTGAAGGGGAAGATGATCGTGTGTATGTTATGACACTGTCCTCCATCATTGACCAGCTCAACTCCACAATGGCTTCATTTCAGATACTTGTAACAGCTATCGCCAGTATTTCACTTTTGGTTGGCGGTATTGGCATCATGAATATGATGCTTACCAATGTGACGGAGCGAATTCGTGAGATTGGCCTGCGTAAGGCGCTTGGCGCGCGTGCCGCCGATATTACAAAGCAGTTCTTATGTGAATCGATACTGCTCTGCATCTCGGGTGGTGTTATTGGAGTTGCTCTCGGTTACGCCGGAGCGTTGGCTTTGGCGGGATCGGCTTCAACCCTTATGCACTTGGAGACTGCGATTACGCCTATCATTACCCCGTCAATCGTGGCTGTGACCTCAGGAATTTGTATTGGAATTGGGCTTGTGTTTGGCTGGTGGCCTGCACGACGGGCTGCAAAGCTCAATCCGATAGAATCGCTCCGCTACCAGTAGAGATTTTACAGCAGCTGAACTCCGGCCTTTTGGCATGCCTGGATGGTATCGCTATCCCAAATGGATGCCTGTACTTCTCCCACATGCGCCTTGCCTAAAAGCAGCATACAGAGGCGGCTTTGACCGATACCGCCGCCAATGGTACAGGGCAGTTTATTCTCAAGAAGCATCTTATGAAACGGTAGTTTCCGGCGGTCATCACAGCCTGAGACGGAGAGCTGCCTATCAAGTGATGCGGGGCTTACGCGGATGCCCATGCTGCTGATTTCAAGGGCACAGCCGAGAACATCATCCCAGAAGAGCAGGTCACCATTAAGGTGCCAGTCGTCATAGTCAGGGGAACGTTTGTCATGAGGCTTGCCTGAACGCAGAGTTTCTCCGATGCCGACAATGAAGGTGGTATGGTGTTTGGCGACAAAGCGGTTTTCTCGTTCGGTGGGCGTAAGTTCCGGATAGAGGTCTTCCAACTCTTGCGTGGTTATAAAGGTAACGGTGCGGTCAAGTTCCGTTTCCAGCTGAGGATAGTGCCACTTCAACTCGTCAAGTGTTCCGCAGATGGCTGTGACAATACGAGTAACGGTATCTTTGAGATAGGCAGGTGTGCGGTCCTTCTCGCCAATGACCTTTTCCCAGTCCCATTGATCCACGTAAATAGAGTGTAAGTTGTCAAGTTCCTCATCACGACGAATGGCGTTCATGTCGCATACGAGGCCTTTTCCCACATTGAAGTCATAGCGGTGCAGCGCATAGCGTTTCCACTTTGCAAGCGACTGCACAACCTCGGCATCTTTGCCAATGGCCGGCGTGTCAAAGCTTACCGGTCTCTCAGTACCGCTGAGGTTGTCGTTCATGCCTGTTTCGGGATCCACTATAAGAGGCGCCGTTACACGCACAAGGTGGAGCGCGGCACAGAGCTTTGCAAGAAAAATGTACTTGATGCGCTCTATGGCACGCTGGGTGTCATAGAGGGACAACTGCGATTCATAGTCTTCAGGGATGGAAGTCATGTATGCTCCTTGACGTAAATAGCTTGCAATCATTGTAGATAAATATCTGATTACATAAAGCCGTAACGTTTCATACGTGTGAGTTTTCATGTTGAGTACACCCGCAAAGCTTTGAGCCAGCTTAAGAAGATGGATCGCTTTACTGCCCGATTGATTCTCTCTTGGATAGAGAATAACCTTGAAGGCTGTACAGATCCCTACCGGTTAGAAAAGGGACTTACGGCAGATTGTTCCGGTGAATGGCGGTACCGCGTAGGGAATTACAGAATCCTTTGTCTGATTCAGAATGACAGATTAATCATCGAAGTATTCAGCATCGGCCATCGCAAGGATATATACAGAAAACACAGATAACAAACTTGTTGTTATCATGACCCAAGTATTCCGTATGATAAAATTTTTTATGAAGGTTTATTTCCGAGAAAGGAATGCCATGAAGGCTTTGCTTGTCGTTGATGTTCAAACCAATGTTATGAAACGTCGTAATACCGAAGGCCTTATTGAAGCATGTAATGGCATAATCAGCCAGTATGAACCCGAACAGGTCATATACGTTGTACACAAGCTTCCTTGGGAGCGCGCTTCAAAAAAGAAAGAATTTGGTGCCGGACTTTCGGTTGTCTCTGATTACGTATTTGACAAGCGTGAAGGCGATGCTTTTTCAAATCCCAAACTGTTGCAGAGGCTTCAAGAACTAAACGCTGATGAAGTTGAGATTATTGGCCTCGACGGTAATTTTTGTATTAAAGAGACCGCTCTCGGTGCTTTGAAAAACGGCTTGAAGGCAACAGTCAATGTGCGCGCGGTTGTTTCAAAAAATGAGAAGGCGTTTGAAGACACCAAGCGTGACTTGCGTGATGCCGGAGTAAATGTCGTTTAGAAGGGCACGGATTTTCTTCTCTTACTCTATTAATTGCTATTTGGATATATGCAATATCGCCCTATGGTACGTGTGGTGTCATAGGGCGATATTTGGCTCATATCTTCGTGAAAGACAGTTACGTGCATTCTTTGACGTGCATAATTTGGTTTGTCTTACGCGCTTGCACCTGATGTTGCGTCTACGCTTGCACTTGGACCGCTTGCGCTAGGACCCCCTGAACTCGGTGCACCGGTTCCAGGCATCGTTGGTGTATTGCCTCCAATAAGGTGCTGACCAGTAGCCTGTAGATACCAATCAAGCCACTCTTGGAAGTTGAAGACAATTTCGTTGATGCCGGCATATGATCCGTCTGGATAATACATTGCCTGATAATTATGGGTGTTAATAATACCTTCAGGGCTTGGGACAATGGCGCGAACATATTCTTGGTCGCCGTTTCTTAAAACTCCGATGACTCGTTCGACGTTTTTGATACGTGCTGGAGGAAGAGAATTGTGAACGGTAGACAGACGATTGCCGGATTGCGAGGGTACACGCTTTGCAAGCATGCTATCTGGATTTTCATGAGCGTTATTGTAGTAGAGGAATTGATTATTGTCGTCTGCATAAGTCAGCTCAAATGGCATGGCTTTCAGGAACATATCAATCTGGTTAACGGTTAGAATGCCGTGGTCCAACTTGACATACGTATCTCCTGAAACTGCTCCGACTTTTTCCGCGGCCTTCTCGACCCAATCCGGATCGTCGGGATCGATGCCTTCGATGGTAGTTGAAATAGAACCTGTGACATCAAGATCCTCAGGTGTAAGTGGTTTGGGTTTTTTCAATTTAGAAACTACCTCTACATATTTAATGAAGTTATTCATACAGAATTCGAGGAAATTGACAGTGCCCGCATCGACAATGTCGCCCTTGTCGTTAAAGGCCTGTTTTGCTTTCCCCAATAAAAACTCGTTTCCCGGAAGCACATAGGCGTTGACCCCCGGAGCGTCGAGAATTTTCCTCAGATGAATTTGCGCGCGAGAAGTTCCTTGGTCGTAGTAAGAAGCGCCGACAACCATAACGGGCTTATCCTCAAACGGATGTACATCATAGGAGAGCCATTCAATAGTACTTTTGAGAGCCGCAGAGATAGTGTGGTTATGCTCGGGAGTTGCAATGATAACGCCATCTGCACGTGTAATCTTGTTGTAGAGAAGACGTAGCTGGAAAGAATCATGCCAGTTTCCGTCAGGATTAAAAAGAGGAATCTCATCAATCTCTAAAATTTCTAATTCAAATTGTTCCTCGAAGTGTTTTTTGATGAAGTGCAGTAACTTGCGATTATATGAAAGCTCCGCGTTCGAGCCAACGATTCCAACAAACTTCATAACAGGTGTCCCTTCCAATTCCTATAGATTTTCCCAGTTGAAGTTCTCGGCTTCTTTATGGAGAAGCGCTTGTGATGCGGACAATTTTTCGGCAATTTGGACAAACAGACGAAAGTCATCAAAAAGTGCATTCAATTTTTTTACTGTCGTTAAATCTCTTAAATCGCCGTTTTCATCAAAAGCTTGGAGCGAACGGGGGAGTAAAAATTCAGAGCCGGGCATCACGGACGCCTTAAGTTCCGGTGCATCTAGGATTTGGCGCAAGTGTAGTTGTGCTCGGGAAGAGCCAAGTGCGCCGTGGGAAGCACCGACAATCATAACGGGCTTATTGACCATGGGATAAATACCATAGGAAAGCCATGCCAAGATGTTCATAAGAGCAGCGGGGATAGAATGGTCATATTCAGGGGTTGCGATAATGACACCGTCTGCGGCTTCAATTTTCTGCGCAATTTCAGTGATGACTTCGGGAACTTGCATGTCAGCTGGTTTATTAAAAAGCGGAATATTATCTACCTCAATAAGCTCAATATTCGCTTTATCTGCAAAGTGCTTTTGCATGTATTTGAGAAGTAAGCGGTTAGTTGACTCTTTTGAGTTTGTACCAACAATGCCGATGAGGTTGAGCATAGCAAGATCCTTTCTAGACCTAGAAGAGAAATTCTGGAATGAGACCAGATGAGTAACGAATGTGATTATTTTTCGTAATAACGAGTGCATCGATACCTGTTTCTTTTTCAACTTGTTCGAGGATGGATTGAGGACTCTCGCCAAAAAGACGCGTCGTCCAAATTTCCCCATCGATAGATTGATTTGATACAACGGTGAGGCTGGTGAGTTGGGTATCGATAGGATAGCCCGTATCTCGATCAAGGATATGATGATAGGTTTTACCGTTTGCCTGCAACTTTCTTTCATATACTCCAGACGTGACAACGGACTGATTTTTGATCGGCAAGACGGCCACATTGGTTCCTCGAGGTAAGCGTGGGTGCTGTATACCGATTCGCCATGGACGATGTGTTTGTTCGTTGATGCCGATTGTTAAAATATTGCCGCCAAGATTGATGAGGGCGGAAGTAACTTCTTCTCCGCGCAAAAATTCGGCAATTCTATCTGCAATATAACCCTTTGCAAGTGCCCCTAAGTCAAGAGACATCCCTGTTTTTGTAAGATAAACACTGGAAGTTTTGGAATCTAATTCAATGCAGGATGGATCTGTTAACAAAAGGGCTTGTTCAATTTCTTCTGGGCTAGGAACCCGCGCGTCAAAAAATCCTATTCTCCAAGCTTTGACCAAAGGACCAATGGCTATATTGAGATGGCTTTGCGATGCAAGGCTATGTTTCTTACCCAATTTAATGAGCTCAAACAAATCAGGATGAACGGAGACAGGATTTTTCCCAGCCGCTTTGTTGACCTGCATGAGCTCTGATGTTTCATCATTGGCACTAAAGCGCTTTTCATAGAGATGCAGAAGTAAAAAGACATCGTCCAAAAGTCGGTCGGCTTCTCCATGTGAGATTGAAATGGTAATGGTTGCACCCATCAGGTGAGCAGATCTGGAAGTGAGGTTCATTGTGCTTGTAAATGTATGTTGTATAGATCCAGCCGTCATTAACCATACCCTTCAAAACTATCTTCGGGCAACAGATTATAGATGTTAACCAGTATGTCTGATGTAGGGAATTTAATATCCTCAAAATTTTTAGAAATCCTTGATTTAAGAACAGGGTAGTTGGATATAGGACGAGTATGTCTCTTATAATCAATCCGAAAGTAAAGATGTATTGTTTACAAGTGGGGAGAAGAGCATGAAGACTGCGATAGTGTATTACTCCAAACACCATGAAAATACAAAAAAGCTGCTTGATGCAATAGCGCAAGAAGATGAAGTCACTTTGATTGATGCAACACATCCGGAAATAGATGACTTGTCAGGATATGATGTAATAGGCTTTGCATCAGGGATTTATTACGGAAAGATGCACAAATTGGTGCTTCAATATGCGGAGAAGAATCTTCCCAAAAATAAAAAGGTGTTTTTTATTTACACCTGTGGAAGGGTAAGCGCAGCACATACGAATGACATTCGAAAGATAGTAGAAGAAACGCATGCGGAAATTCTTGGCGAGTACGGATGCGTCGGATTTGACACCTTTGGTCCTTTGAAGTTGATAGGCGGGATGAGAAAAGGTCATCCCAATGCGGAAGAAGTTCGTGGTGCCGTAAAGTTCTACCAGGGTATTGTACGTGCTCAAGAGGAGCCTGAGAAAGACTGAAAATCGATGCACTTGTTTGCAATCCAAGATTGTAAAGAGAATGGGGAAAATTAAAGAGGACGAGGAGTTATCCTCTGGTTCAAAGTAGCTTTTTTAGCGGCGATACGTACAATGGAAGAGTTAGAATTCGTAAACTCTTCTCGAAAGTCTTGTTCAGATGTTTAATAAGCAACTTATCGCCATGGTTGGTGAAAGTAAAAAGTACATTGCCGCTCATGTTGCCTTGCAGTGGATCTCCCTTTTGGCAAACATCGTCATGATGTGGGAGATAGCCCATCTGCTGCAAGGCCTTTATGAAAAGACAGTCAGCCAAAACCAGATAATCTCTGTCGTTGCCATAGCGGCTGGGGCTGTTGTGGTACGTTTTTTCTGCAGCACCCTGTCAAGTCGCATGGCATATCTCAGTTCAAAATCGGTTAAAAAGATTCTTCGTGAGAAGATTTACGGTAAGCTGCTCAAGTTGGGTAGCTCCTATAACGAGCAGGTTCAGACCAGCGAAGTCGTCCAAGTTGCCGTTGAGGGTGTCGATCAACTTGAAACGTATTTTGGTCAGTATCTCCCGCAATTCTTTTATGCGCTGCTGGCTCCGCTGACACTGTTTGTGGCACTGAGCTTTGTAAATTTGCCGTCGGCGGTAGTTTTGCTTGTCTGTGTGCCGCTCATTCCATTTACCATTGTGGCAGTGCAACGCTTTGCAAAGAAATTACTGGCAAAATATTGGGGTCGTTATACCGCTCTTGGCGATACGTTTTTGGAAAATCTGCAAGGTCTGACAACCGCCAAGATTTATCAGGCCGACGAGTTCAAGCACAAAGAAATGAATGAACAGGCTGAAGAGTTTAGGCGCATTACCATGAAAGTACTGACCATGCAGCTAAATTCCATCACCGTAATGGATTTGATTGCCTATGGGGGCGCAGCGCTTGGTGTCGTTTTTGCCGTGACACAATTTCGGACAAACGCCGTTGATTTGGCGGGCTGCTTATTGATAATCCTTTTGGCGGCCGATTTCTTTTTGCCTATGCGCATGTTAGGCAGCTTTTTTCATATTGCCATGAATGGCATGGCGGCAGCCGACAAGATATTTCGCTTGCTTGCGCTCCCTGAGACGGAAGAAAAACCAAGCGAAGTTCCCGCGGATGCTACGATTACGTGTGGGGCCATTCATTTTTCCTATGAGCCAGAGCGCGAGATTCTCCATGGCATTAATCTGTCTTTTCCAAAAGGAAGTTTTACGGCGTTGGTTGGCGAGTCAGGTTGTGGAAAATCTACCATTGCCTCCATCCTTATGGGGCGCAATAAAGGCTATGAGGGGTCAGTACTTTTCGGCACTATGCCTTTAACTGAAATTTCCGAAGCCAGCCTTATGAAAAACATTACGTATGTCAGTCATCAGAGCTATCTCTTCAAAGGCACCGTTCGTGACAACCTCCTGATGGCACGTCCGAATGCTCAGGATGAAGACCTTTGGCGTGCCCTTGAGCAGGTTAATCTTGCAGGGTTTTTACAAAGCGAGAAGGGCCTTGACACAAAACTTGACGAGTCGGCTTCTAATCTCTCCGGCGGCCAGCGCCAGCGGCTGGCACTTGCAAGGGCTCTCTTGCACGACAGTTCCATTTACATCTTTGACGAAGCAACGTCCAATATTGACGTTGAAAGCGAGAATGACATCATGGCTCAGATTCATGCACTGGCAGCAAAAAAGACGGTCATCCTCATTTCCCACCGGCTTGCAAACGTTACGGATGCGGATAAGATCTACGTCCTTGATCGAGGAAGCATTGTTGAAGAGGGTATCCATGAGGACCTTCTCGCTAAGGGTGGAACCTATGCAAGACTCTGGAGTGCCCAGCAAGAACTTGAGTGTTATGCGCAAGGGGGTGATGCTGCATGAAACGGGATACAAAGCAAGAGGGTAGGAGTGGCTTTGTGGTGATGACATCGCTCATCGGTCTTGTCAAACCGCTTATGGGTTATATGGTGCTGGCAATATGTATGGGTGTCGTCGGCCATCTGTTTGCCGCCTTTATTACGATATTTGGAGGCTATGCGATTTTAGTTGCCTTACAGCAGGAGATAACGCTGCCGTTTGGCGCACATCTTTCCCTGACGGGGATTTTTATCTGCTTGGGTATTTTTGCGGTAGCTCGCGGATTTTTACGGTATGCGGAGCAGGCGTGTAACCATTTTATCGCCTTTAAGCTGCTCGCACTTATCCGCGATAAGGTGTTTAGCGCCCTCAGAAGGCTCTGTCCCGCAAAGCTTGAGGGTAAAGATAAGGGTAATCTGATTAGTGTCATTACTTCAGACATTGAGCTCCTTGAGGTGTTTTACGCTCATACCATTTCGCCGATCTGTATTGCTTGTGTGTTCAGCTGCATTATGGTGGTGTTTATCGGTTCGTTCCATGTTGCACTTGGAGTCTTGTCAGCCGTTGCATATATAACGGTAGGAGTAGTTATTCCGTTGGCGACGGCACGGCTCAGTGGTAATGAAGGTCTGAAACTTCGCCGTAAATCAGGGGAGCTCTCGTCGTTTGTGTTTGATAGCTTGCGTGGGCTTTCCGAAACCATTCAATACGGGCAGGGCGACACCCGCTTGTCAGAGATGAATCGTATGACCGACGCGCTTGCCCGCGACCAGGAACGGATGAAGCGAATAGCCGGGCGTAACACTGCGGTGACAAACAGCATCATCCTTTTGTTTGACCTTGGGATGCTTGCGTTGTCGGCGTCTCTATGCAGTTTTGATGAATGCCTCATAGCTACTCTGGCTCTGATGAGTTCTTTTGGTCCCGTTGTGGCGCTGGCAGCGCTGGGGGCCACCTTGCAAAGTACCCTCGCAGCCGGTAACCGTGTACTTGCCATTCTTGATGAAGAGCCCGTTGTGGAAGAGATTGAAGGCAAGGCTTCGGTGGAGTTTAGAGGTGCTGCGGCAGAGCGGGTCACGTTTGCTTACGGCAAAGAGACAATTCTTGACGGTTTCTCCGTTGAAGTACCCTCCAATAAGATTGTCGGCATTGTAGGAAAAAGCGGAAGCGGGAAATCCACACTGCTTAAACTTTTTATGCGTTTTTGGGAGGTTCAAGAGGGATGCATTCAAATTTCCGGTACAAGTGTCAATGAGATTAACACTTCCAATCTACGCGACATGGAAAGCTTTGTGACGCAGGAGACCTATCTGTTTCACGATTCAATCCGTAATAACGTGAGGCTCGCCAAGCTTGATGCCACCGACGATGAAATCATTGCTGCTTGCAAGAAAGCGTCCGTTCATGACTTTATCATGTCATTGCCAGCCGGCTATGACACGCCCGTAGGTGAGCTGGGAGATACACTTTCCGGTGGTGAGCGTCAGCGTTTGGGACTTGCACGCGCGTTTCTCCATAATGCACCGTTTGTGCTGCTCGACGAGCCAACCAGTAATCTTGATAGTCTCAATGAGGCCGTGATTCTGAAGGCGCTCCATGAGGAAAGGTCGGGTAAAACCGTTGTGCTGGTGTCGCACCGTGCGTCGACCATGGGGATTGCGGATAAGGTTTATTCCGTTGAACACGGGAGAACTAGCTGATGTGCGCAATAGGTAAATCCGGCGAGAAGGCACTTGCAGGGTGCTCAAGGTCAAATCAATCACCTGCAAAGGTGGCCAACAGTCGTGTGGGTGCAAAACGAGAGCGAGAGAAGAAAGTGGTTTCGCTTATGATCTCGCTTTACTGCCATAAAAAGCACGTTGGTTTTTGGGAGGACGTTCACCGCCAAATGGGTGCACCTACCCTGTGCGCCGAGTGTGCCGAGCTTGATCGTTATGCTCGCCAGCGGATCGACCGGTGTCCTTTTATGGAGACAAAGACGTTCTGTTCAAATTGCAGGGTGCATTGCTATAAACCTGAGATGCGCGAGAAGATCAAAGAGATCATGAGATTTTCCGGTCCGCGGATGGTTTTTCATCATCCAATCATGGCGCTCCGTCATGTAATCGAATCAAAAAAGGAAAAGAAGCAACGTATTTAGCAAAGGACAAAACGTATGAGTATCAAGAAAATTCTGTACATCGTTATCGGGTGTATCAGCGTGGGACTTGGCGCGGTGGGAGCTGTTATTCCGTTTTTACCCTCCGTTCCCTTTTTGCTTCTTG
>ERZ773214.171-NODE-171-length-45654-cov-23.398846_pt1 | contig 45654 bp, 55 predicted proteins | sample MGYA00511238_ERZ773214 | MGnify/ENA primary metagenome ERZ773214 (study PRJEB29015, sample SAMEA2738157) | human oral metagenome | biome: human oral; feature: human-associated habitat; material: saliva | place: China | collected 2259 ... | reverse complement strand
TCAATGGATACAGACCACAGTTCTACCTAAGAACAACAGACGTAACAGGAGATCTAAAGCTACCAGAGGGTACAGAGATGTGCATGCCTGGAGATAACGTAGTAATGGAGATCGAACTGATTACACCAGTAGCTATCGAAGAGGGACTACGTTTCGCTATCAGAGAAGGTGGAAGAACAGTAGGATCCGGAGTAGTTACAGAGATTATCGAGTAATCATAGATTACGAGGGAATACCACCAGTATACTAAGAAGCAGGGGCGCATGCGTCCCTGTTTTTTATGCTTTTAATTAACGTCATTTGATTTTTCTATATTGAATCACTACAATAAATATATGACAGAAAGTATAATGAATATATTAGTGAAATCAGTATCCAGGCAAATTGTCGGGAGAATAACGAGGTGAAATATGTCTATAGAAAAGATTTACGATTATTTTAGAAGCTACGACAAAGAAACTTATCAGGTTTTCGCATGTGGAGATGACACGCCGTCAGAGCAAGATATAGAAGCTTTTGAGAGCGAGTTCAATATAAAGCTACCGGAGGATTTCAAAGAGTTTACAATGTCTCCGCTCGGTGGTCTATACATGGAAGTAAGAGAAGAAATCTGGCCGATGGCACAGGAGTATGAAGTTGCACCATTCTGGGAATTTTGCCGTGGAATCATGGTTTACGGCATCTCAAGCGAAGTCCCAGAGTACCTAGACTTACGTGCAAATACAAGGGCTTTCCATGAAAGTGGGCTATCTGACTGCATCCCGTTCTTCTCGGTAATAGGTGACGGTGAGCAGATATTCTGTTTCGATAGAGAAGGCAAGATAGTTGTTTTCGATGGCTATGAGATGCATGATGTTGAAGGCGATTTTGAGAGCTTTTTACTTGGTCAAATCGCTGAGCTAGAGGAACGTAAGGATAAGAAGGTCGAGAAGCTGAAGAATAGAGCTGGCTAAGACTATCCTGCGAGATTTAATGAAGCAGGTTGCTGATTGGTTCTGCTTTAGCAGAGGATTCGCCGAGCGATAGCGAGGTGAATCAATAAACCACCGGCTATGCCGGTGTGATTAGGATAGCTTTAGCTTCAAGAAAAATACCTCCAATGTTATTATGATGTTGGTTCGCCAACCATATCAAATAGCAAAGGAGGTTGCCGTCATAGACGACAAAAATACTCTAGCACATACAAGCTGGAGATGTAAATATCGTATAGTATTTGCACCAAAATACAGAAGAAAAGAAATATATGGTAAGTACCGAGTAGAAATAGGAAAGATGATAAGAATCCTATGCCAAAGAAAAGGTATCAACATTGTTGAGGCTGAGTTATGCCCTGACCATATACATATGCTTGTAGAAATACCGCCAAAGTATTCTGTGTCGCAAATAGTAGGATATTTGAAAGGGAAAAGTTCCCTTATGATATTCGATAAATTTGCAAATCTGAAATACAGGTACGGAAATAGACACTTTTGGTGCCGAGGGTACTATGTTGATACAGTAGGAAAGAACGAAAAGAAAATAGCTGAATACATACGTACACAACTCCAAGATGATATAGTAGATGATCAAATGACGTTGAAGGAGTATATTGATCCATTCACAGGAGAGAAGATGAAATAGTCCTTTAGGACTTGTAGGAAAGTACGTGTGGTTGGCGAATCTTTTCAACGCATCTTAAGATGCCACAGGTAAAAGGCCCTTATAGGGCCAAAACAAACCACCGGATGAGCTGGTGGTCATGATTGCGACAAACAACTCTTTTAACTGTAATAAATTGATCGGGTGCCACAGTCACTGCCTACAACAGAGATTGTTAGTTTAAAAAGGTATTTCAAGCTGCGCCAGAAACCAAACAAAATGGTTTACCCGTTATCGTTTGGGAATATCGGAGGAACAGTTTCATCGATGTACTTGATGCAATCCTCAAGGATGCACACCCTGTCCAACAGAAAGACTATCTCGTTCCAATTCGCCTGTAACAGTTCTCCACTTTCTGCTTGAATATATCTAATAACTGCATGGTCGATCCATATATAGCAACGATGGCGTTCATCAAATGGGCAATATTTAATCATAATTTTTTTCTTCTGCGTTCAATGAATTAGATCTTAATGGATGAGTTCTTATTGAGAGAATAGACTACTCTTAGCTTGAATCTCTCAAAATTACGGTAGCCGTTATCGTTCAGCTTGATAACATTGATTCTGCTTAATTAAATTTACTAATCAAAGCCGTACTTATTTATAGTTTCATACAACTTGTTGTTTTTACTAGGAATACAATCCTCTACCCAATTCCACCAGAAATATCCTCCGACAAACCGTTTATGGAATTTAGGCATTCCGTAGTATTTCTTTGCCATTTCAACTTTGCTTTTTTCAGTTGCATTTTGCGCGGTGTTTCCGCACTCGCCTATACCAAGATAGACTGATGGAAAAATATTAGCAAGTTTCTTAAAGATACTCTTCCATTTAGGAGAATATCCTCCATTGTCATCGCCATAATAACTTACAAAACAATAATCGACAGAATCAGATAATGTACTTGGGATATTATTTTCCGTCAACCCTATCATGTCTTTATGTGGTGAATCGCTACAATATAGCGTCACCGCTGTTTTTTTTGCCTTTATTTTTGATAAATTCATTTGCCGCAGATACTTTATCAACAATAAGCTCAGGCTTTTGTTTTATCCATCCCCTTCCGTTTATTTCATTTCCAACTTGCCAAATACTTACATATTTAGATAAATTATTATAGGAGTCTCTGAATCTTTTGAGGTAACTTTCACGGTTCTTGAATTGTTTCATTTCAAAAGAATCAACGGGACAAGCCATTATATCCGCATAAGGTTCTATTGACTTGAACGGTTTTATATATTCTTTGGGTTTTGTTTCTATTGACATAACTATTCGAACTGTAGGTTTATGTTTTAGATTTTTTAACCCTTTTAATACATCATTTAATTCTGTGTCATCATACCATGCGTCATCAATGGTAAGTCCATATATCATTTTATGCTTTTTGGCAGGGTTTTCCTTCTTTGCATCTCCGCATCCGCACAGAGAACTTATTAAAAAATTAAAATTAATAATATATAAGCTGTCTTACAAAGTGTAATTTTTCTTAAAACTGTTCTGTCATCAGACATGGTTTTTCTCCTACTCTTATAATTTTTTTCACGCACCGCTGTTACGAATTCCGACTTCTGTATTACATTTTACAACATATGCTATCAGTAAAACTGTCTCGCGCCTTTACTGACAAAAGGAAATAGTAATCCGGCTTATGATTTCCACTTTTTCATGCAACGTCTGATTGTCTCTTCAATACATATGCATCGTTCACACGCGCTGCAAATATATTGTGTTCAATTTTATAAACAATCTAGCAGATTTAATAACGGGCTTTTCCTGCTTTATTCAGAATAGTATTACACATTCTCTACTTGCTGCACTTATTTCGTATAATGAGGGACGTAGTTGGTCTGGCAAGGTGCTTTTCCGGCTCATCGCATCCGACATAAAACTCGTCAACCAGCCCCTTATTATATGAAATTGTTTAAGCAGGTTGGGACAATATAAAAGCTTCCGTGTAACAAACTGAAATGAGTGGTAATAAGTTCGGTTGGACAGCTGCAAAATACACTCAGGAGGTCGTTATAATAAGCACAGTAATCGATGTTTCAAAAGGTAAAAGTGCAGCCTGTGCCATGAAACCTTATGGCGAGATTGTGGTCAACCCATTTGAGTTTCAGCATATGGAAACGAATTTAAAACCAATGTGTGACATGTTCTGTAGGATGAATAATGAGGCCAGAATCGTGATGGAAGCTACCAGTATTTATCATTTACCGGTAGCAACATATCTGATAGAGCATGGAATGTTCGTGCCCGTGGTTGATCCGTATGAAATGAAGCAGTATCGCACGCGAGACTTGCGTAAGTGCAAGACAGATCGTACGGATTCAATGATGATAGCCGGATCTGACATTGATTATTGGTGTTCTCTGAAAGAGTTTCAGATATCACAGGACGTATGCGCAGAACTGAGAATATTAAGCCGTCAGTACCGCTACCATATGCAGCTTCGTATCTCAGTACTGCTCGTTCTTACTCACTTGTTGGATTATACAATTCCGGGAATTAAGAGTGAACTGAAGAGCTGGAACGGAGACAACAGCAAGTCTTTAATTGTGTTTCTCTCATTCCAACGCATACATTGGAGAAGATTTGGATATATGTATCTCCTGTAGACGAACCGTACGGAGTTACATTTTCGATACTAATTAACGGCATAAAATCTTGTCTCAATAGTGTGAGGTAAATATCGTTGAGAATGTGATATGCTGTTCATGGCGATTGAATGTCCTTTCGTTAGTTATTTTCTGCTAAAAACATTCTAACGGACTCAGTCGCCTTTTTCTATACTCTGAGGTCTCACATCTATTGTAAAGCTACAATTTGGTTTTAGTTATGATATAAAGCATGCTTTATTGTTAAGTAGCAATATAATATAATAAATATGTTAAAAATGTCTAATTTTTTCAAGTTGATACGAGATTGAAGATAGATAAATTAAGTAGGTTCAACTTCTTAACAATTATTATAGATTAATCCATATGGGTTAACTAAATATAAAGGGAGAATGCTTAGATGGATAGCAACATTATAAACAATATCTATAGCGATATAGCAGGAGAAGACATTTGGGCTTATGTTAAATTGCAGTCGCTCCTTGAAGAAGTTGTCACGAAGTACCTTTTAAAACATGGAGAAAATCTCAACTCACTTCGTTACTACAGTTTAAGTGATAAATTTAAAATGTCAAAATCAATTTCAGGGTATAATCTTGATACATTCTATGAGTTGAATAAAATAGCTAATAGGATTAAGCATGATGGCGCAACTGAGGTTGTCTTTGATGAATATTTTTTAGATTTATTTTTTCATGATTTCAACTATTTTGTGAATAACTGTCTACCGGAATTTGCTAAATACCAGCTAGATCCTAGCTGGATATATAATATACCTTCAATTATTAAAGCAAAATATATCCCTGAAAATGACAGTTCTAAGAAAACATCTAAGGACCCGGGACATGAAAACAAATTCTATGTTAATTGTGGGGTAGGAGCACACGATGTGGGATTCTATATAGAATTCAAACGTGGAGAAAATGCCATCCCAGGGTTCGATCAGAGTGTGTTTGCGATAATAAACAACTTTTTACAGTGCAGTACACATCCACGAATGAACCTTTACCTAAAAGAACTAGAAGCTGAAAGAGGAATTACATTAGACTTTTCGGCTATTTTTAAATATCAGTTGCTCATTTTATCTGCAATTCGATTCGGAAAAATTGACAGATATACTCTTTCGATTGATGCCGCTGAAAATGAACGAGAAAATATTGATATTGCTTTTAAAAATATAAAGCATTATGCAAATTGTATATCTGCATTATGTCAAAAGGAAATATCAGATTATAATTTGTGTTTTTCTTCTCTTGGTATAAGCATGGCAATAGATAGAGAAGCGGATTTTTGTGCTATCAGCGCTGAGAAACCCTTTAATTCAGATGGTCGCATATGGTTTTCAAAAAATCTAAAGTATAGTATAAACATTGAAAAACATATTGGGATCCTACATGAGTTCATTATAGACTTTTTTTCCTTTAGTGAGTTCAGGCAAGGACAACTGGAAGCTGTTGTAGGGACATTGAACGCCCAAGAAAGATCTTTATGTGTGATGCCTACAGGCTCGGGTAAATCACTTGTCTTTTATATGAATGCATTACTATCCCCAAGCCCGACAATTGTAATATCTCCAACGAATATACTTGCAAAAGATCAGATAAGGAATCTTCATCAGTATCATAATATTGATGACTGTGTAATTTATGATTCAACCGAGGAAGCACCCTTTCTTTTAGAAAATAAATTGATATACATAACTCCAAGCACACTCCAATCATATAAGAGTGTTTTAAGATTAATTCACTATAACACCAATCATATGATAGCGAATGTAGTACTTGATGAAGTACACACACTGTGTAACTGGAGTCATGATTTTCGACCAGATTATCTCATGCTTTGCAACAATCTGTTTACATTTGTAGATTTTTGCAGGTATATTGGCTTCACGGCTACAGCTAATTATAAAGTTCTATCCGATCTATCCAATCAATTGAAAATATCTAACGACAATATCATTCAGCCGATAGCGTTTAATGCGGGTGACTTTGTGTTTAAATACATTCGATGTGATAACGATAAAAATCAGATAACTACTCTTATTGAAGTCATAAATGAATTTATTTATTCAAGGAGCTCTTCTGAAGATAGAATGATAGTTTTCACTCACAATGTGGGCGAAACTAGAAGCATATCAAAACAACTAGCTGAACTTAAATATTACAATACTGCTTGTTATGATGCTGAACACACATATTCATACCAGGAATTTATAAGTGGTGCCAAGCATGTGCTTATTGCTGATAGCGAGATGGGGATTGGTATCAATCTTCCAAGTGTAGTATGCACAGTTCATTATGGACTCCCAAATTCAAAGGCGCAGTACGTTCAAGAAATTGGTAGGGCGAATCGTTACCTGAATAAAGGACAATCTATTGTTATATTTAAAGATAGCAAGAAATATACGAGATATGAAAATCGATTAATCAGCTTTGAAACTACAATCGATGAAGCAATTAGTATTATCAATAGAACTGATGTAGAGTTAGCTTTACAGCTTAAATCCATAATTTCGACTAATGATAGTTGCATAAAATCTTCATCTGAGATATTCGAAATTTATGATTTTATAGATAAATCCCCACAAATAGTAATACCTGCAGAAATTAGTAAAAAAAATCCAATAGACAAGATAAAAAATCAAAAATATCTATATAAATTGCATCTACTGGGCATAATAGATAATTGGTATATCAAAAATGAAGATCAAAAAAATATGTACGTCCAGATCGAAGTTGATTTTGATAAAAAGACAATTGAATCCGTAAAGTCACGAGCGATCTCGTACTTTAACATGATGGGGGAATTTAATAACTATACGTATGAGATTACAAACGCGGCAAGTATTAAGGAAATTATTTATATTTTTGAAAAGTGGTTCTATAATGAATTTTTAAGATACCATAGAGAACAATTGCTAAATGTTGTAGAGTTTTTTAATTATTACTCTCAAAGTAATGATAGAAATCAAATCCTTGGGGAGCTCAGTAACTATTTTGCAACGACATTAAAAACTGTTGATGATAAAAAAGGATATTTATCTGAAGTATCTCAAACGGAGATGCTTGATTCCAATTATTGTGTCGATAGTTCCGTAGCAGATGCCGCAGAGCAATTGCTTACAGCATCCTATGATGCAAAATTGGATTTAATGTGCTTCCTACATCAATTTAAGAGAAGTCCTTCCAACTCTTTATCAAGATTCCTTAGAGTAGTTGAAAATGTCTCAATTATTGATCGTAGAGAACTGTTGAGTAAATCCTACCAGTTTTATATAAAACTGGATGACAACGATAGATTGAAGATAATGGAAAAGTTTCTAGAGTATTTTCCTATAGATGAAGTTATAAATACTATTTATAGTAGAGTTAAAGAAGATACAGTTTATTATGGATATCTTGCAGGATTAATTAATAAAGAAGTTTGGAGGATAGAAAATGTATAATGATATTGAAGAATTAAAATCAGAATTATTACGGTTTCAGGATAATATCAGCAGAACGAATGGCATAATTGATAGTGTTGGAGAAGCGATAGACAAATTGAATAGAAACTACGAGGCGTTAAATGAGGCGAATAAGCTGATTTTAAATACTATGGATTCTTTTGCATCATTTGAAACGAGTATTGATGAGGAGCACGAGAAATTGTCAAATATAATTAGAGACTGCTATGTCTCTATTAATGATTCTGTCAGCGAACTTAAGAAATCTACCGTTGTCATAAAACGAACAATAGAAGACAATAATAATGAAAATATTGAAAAAACCAATAATATTAATAACAAACTAGATTCATTTAATATCAGTCTTTCTAAATTACAAAAAGAATTGCATTCTGTTAAACAATTTGTTTTGGTTGGCATCGTCTTATCTAGTATTGCACTTATATTACAATTTATATAAAATTTACTAATTTTTATAAAATGATTTGTTCAGACGTGTTTTATCTATAAACTGATGTTGGGATGATAATCGAGAATTGTAGAAGGCGGGTTTTTATGATATAAGTCAGTTGATAATTTATTTACAGTAGGAGCTTTCTGTGAGTATTTTAAAGGAAAAGTTTTACTGAATTATAAACATGCTTGGAAGTTAACAACAAAAACAAGAGTTTCATATGGGTATTACACGACGCACATGACAGTTTAACGGAAATGAGGAACGATATGAACATGAGCAATATTGTATCATTTGTAAACAAACGGAAGTGGTTAGTATTATTAGGCGCATTAATATTGCTTTTTAGCGTTGTTTCGGCGACTTTGTTTGCGCAGCTTTTAAAGACAACATTTTACATATCTGACGCTTATCTGAGTTTAATTTTGCGATAGAGTGTAAAGATATTATCTACAAGATAAAAGGCATATAAAGGCACTATTCCTATATTCGTCCGCTTTCTACATAGTGCAGCTCATATGTATGGACATTAATTTTAAAATAACCGGCTCTGAATTGATCGAATACGATGCGCTAAATCATGCAAAAATATTCCCCGTGCTACTATTCTTGTCAGTAGTTATCAGCACCCTGGGAAATAAATTAATGGCAAAAAAATGAAAAATATTCCACAAGCAAAGCTTGAGAAATATATAAGTGTTATAAGACAATACATGGAAAAAATAACTTAGATTATCGGTTTGGAGGATGTTTTGCATAAGTGCAGAAGTCCTCCTTTTTTATCAGAGCTCTATGATGCAGTAAGAAATCACAATGAAAAATTTGATTGTTTTTTTACCAAATCGTATATTCAAGCAATGGTTAGAGATTGATAATGGACCTACTAATGATTTAACCCGTGCGAGCGCACGGAAGAAATGGAGGAACATTATGCTAGATAATTCTAAGCTGGAAAGAATTGTTGATAAGATGAAAGAGCAGGATATGCCTCAGATGATTATTTCCGATCCCGTAAGCATCTTCTATCTGATCGGTAAGTGGATTATTCCGGGTTCCTCTATCTGCTCTCAAATCTGCCTTGTTGTGAGTCCTCGTGCATACATGCTGATTATTTTCTGGTCAATCTCGGATATGTCTTTCTGACGTTTCTTAACAATCTGTGGCTCGAAACTGCTGTTTCTGTCTTGAGGAACATCAATCTCGAATTCTCCGTAATTGCTACAAACCCTCTTTCTCTTAGTTCCGTTACGGTAGTTGTCATTGTAGCTGTGCTCGTAACTCTGGTAGCCAAGATGCTCGTCCACTTTTGCTTCCATCATTGACCTCAATATTCCTCCGAGAAGATCCTTAAGAGCTTCATGGATGTCATCTGCTGTCTCTATATCGTATTCATCAATTAGAGATGCAATAATGTTCTTCTTTCCCTCGGTCAAAGGTTTAACATGATAAACTTCTTTTTTCTTTGCCATAATAAATAGCCTCCTATAGTATTTAGGTTTTACCATAGAAGGCTTGATTTAAATTTACAGACTTTTTATCATACGCTCATATCCACCACGTAGATCCGCTGGTTTAAGATTCAGTATTCTATCAAAAATCATCATGCAGTAGTCGATTACGTCATCTTCGTTGCTGCCTTCGGCTAACTCGATAGCCTTTTCAAGATTCTTTACAGCGGCATTTTTCTTCTCGTGATGAGTGTTATCAGCTTTTTTAGACATCAGAGCATAAGAGTAACCGTAACGGTAATACCACATCGCATTACGGTTAGCCTCTGGCACTAAGTCTAGAGTCTGAATAGCAAGATCCTCTTGGTCTACATTGTTGTAAGCGCTTGCCAGCATGCCGAGAACCTCTTCGCTATATGAACTAGCTTCAGCCTGCTCAAGAAGTTCTATCATATCTCTAGATCCCTTCATGTTACGGATCTTTTTTAGAGCGAGCACCTGCTTCTCTGCATCGAGTTGCTTAAACTCTTCGATATCAGTAATCACCCTGTCGGACTCAAGCTTGTATATGAACTTCTCAAAATTATCCGCCAATATCTCTTGGCTATAGTCATCTTCCTGATCAACTAATACAACCATTGGCTCGCCCTCTGGTCCGCACTCGCTATAATCAAGGAATATCATATCGTGTCCACCCGAGATGGTATCGGCAATTACAGGACCAAACGAAGGATATCCCCATTCCTTAAGCCAGAAATCAGTGCCTAAGTCGCCACAAACGGAATACTCCTTATCCTTGTCGATACCATAGATTCCAACCAGATGAACACACAGGTTGTCTGTTGTTACGATGTTATTTACAGGAATGCCACCGTTTCGGTGCTTGATAAGCTCGATATAGGACTCTGGAAGCTTATATCCAGTCGCTTTTTCTATATCTAATATATCCCGGCCAGTAGGAGCCTTGCCTGCATAATCATCGGTATAGCCATCAGAATTGTCCCAAAATGATTTCCAGTCAAAGTTCTCAAAAGGTTTCATAATATCGTCTCCCAATAATTTCACTTGCTAATAATTTAGAATCTCGTCTCTAGTCATACCCACTAGCTCGTTTACCCATAGTCCGAGAATATCCGAAATAATCCCGTCACATACAAACTCGTCTTCTCCATCTCCGAACTTGCAGGTGAATAGTGGTTCTCTGCTGGCAGCTTCGTAAAATCTCTTCGCGTACTCGGGGAGTTTACCAGGATCATACTCGAGCGATAACTTCTTCGCAATTTCGCCTCTAATTTCGTCGAAATCAGCACCTTTCTCATTATATGACTTGCGTGATTTCTCGATGTAACCGCTGCAAAATGCGGATAACAGCTCATCGCTTTTGTAGATGTATTTACAGCTAAAATCCGAAATGCATCCCGCGTGAATTAGAAACTTAAGTAAATCCTCCATGCTTTCAGCAACTCTTCCGACGCTCCCCTCGCTGCTAATATACCCGATGCTGCCATCTTCAAGCTTTACATATTCTCCGCCGCTTCCGTCAACTGCAAATGTTTCAAACGAAGACGAATATACTTCGCCGTGCCCCGAATACTCAGTATCTCGAGGCTTATCGCAGAAGAATATATCGCATTCTCGCATCAGGGCTTCATTTAAGCCTGCTGTTTTTAAAATCGCATCAGCTAAATTAATCGTCATATGTCTACCTTAATAAATCGTAATAAGTGCATGTCCTCCGGCTTCGAGAACCTTCTTATAGAAGTCTCTAAGACCTTCGATGTAATCCGAGATTTCTTCTATCAGCTCATCGACCAAGTCCTCATCATCTTTATCCCATATGTTTGGATACAGGCCAGCATTTGCACAATCTTCCATATTGAAATCTTCAAGAGCCTTTTCATAATCGAAATCCTCTAGCGCCGAAATGATTTCAGGGACACGGTCATTTTTTACACACGCGACGAATTGGCTTAAATCTTCAAATAAGTCCACGCCGATAACTGCCACGCTGAGGGGGTTGTCACTAGACCTCTCATCGGTGCTCACTCCTGTTAGAACGAAGTGCATCACATCCCACATCTTATCAGTATCAAGGAAAATTTCAGCTTCTTCGTTTAAATCCTCAATAGTTTCAAAAACTTCTTCTTCATCATCGAGATTCGCAAGGCGCAGAAGAACGTCTAGGTTCGCGTCATCAATATACTGGTAGTTAGCAATCAATCCCATTGGTTTATCCTCCGTAAAAAGTAAATAACTGGTTTATAGCTCCACCTACGAGCTTTACAATACATTAATCATTTAACTAAATTGTACACTCAGTGCGGTGAGTTTGGAATACAAATTTTGTAGAATATTGCAAAGAGGTGTATATTTAGTATTGAAATAATTTATAAGGAAAACAGTCTGCGGCTAGAGGCTAAAGAAATTAGAAAGGTATCACATAATATGGATAATAGAGAGGTAAAAAAGCTAGGATTATACGATGATAGCGTATTCATCGCAGATGGTGTACAGCTTAGCGGACCTGAGAATATTAAAATTGGTAAGGACGCGAATATCTGGTACAATTCTGTGCTTCGTTCTAGTGGCAAAAATATTGTAATCGGAGACAGAACCAATATCCAGGATGGCTCTGTAATCCATATCGCGACAAATGGCGGGACATACATAGGAGCTGATGTGACAATAGGTCATATGTCACTTATTCACGGCTGTACTATAGGCGATTCGACGCTTATCGGCATGGGGTCGATAATAATGGATGATGCAAAAATCGGGTGTGAATGCATCGTCGGAGCGGGTTCGCTCGTCACTCAGGGCAAAGAATTTCCCGATGGCGTGCTCATAATGGGTCGTCCGGCCAAAGTAATCAGAGAGCTCGGTCCTGAGGAAAGGGCTGGTATAGCTGGGGAAGCAGCTTCATATGTGGAGACAGCTCGTAAAGAGATGAAAAGCATTCATGATTAGAGAGCCTATGAAGAATCAAAATCGAGTCACGATGGCATGAAAAACACATTTTTGTGTCATTCGGAACATAAAATGTGCATTTCATTACATCAACGAACTTTATGTGACACACTTATGCTAGTATTTAGACACAATAAGTGTGTTAAATATAAAACCGCCAAAGGGCGCTTAGGATCTCTACCGTGCAGAGGTCCTTTTAATTTTTTGCTTCTAAATTTTAATTCATATCATAAAATCCGTATTAAAACTAATATTTCTAGGTCGCTTTAAAGCGCATTATAAAAACTCTCATAAAAGGGATAATCTCGCTACTTATAGTGCACTTCTTGCATTGTTGTCAGCTCCACAGGAACCATATAATTTACATGAAAGTGAGGTGCGATAGCACCGTGTATAAATGGAAGGAGTTTTAAAATGGCAACTAACAATGAAAGAAGTGTAACTTACAAGATTTTGGATCACATCGGGGTACTGGCTACCTATAAGAACAATTGGAGCAAGGAACTTAATCTAATTCAGTGGAACGACAGAACACCAAAGTTCGATATTCGTGACTGGGACTCTGATCACGAGCATATGAGCAGAGGGATTACTTTGCATGAGGATGAGGCTAGGGAACTCTCTAGGCTTCTTGCTGATAGGTTCGAGGATATGCCAGCTTCAGAAGATGAAGGCAATTAGAGCTGGATTTTGAGGTGAGCAATGAATATTAAACGTATTTATAATTGCATCGTCTCGATGCTGTGCATAGTTATGCTGCTTGGAACATCACAGGCTTTTGCCCTAAGCTCAGGTAAAGCTCCTGATGGCAGTGTAAATATCATTCCGCCTGATACGGCTGCGAGACTTCAGCTCAAAGTAACTGGAAGTGGGGTGAAGCTTTCAGCTTTGAAGTCTGGGACTTCAGATAATACCAATCTATCAAATGGAGAGACTTTTGCCCGGAGTGCAAGGACGGGAGATGAGTACCAGATTAATTACAAGCTGGATAGAGGCGTAATTCTTGAAATTATAGCTCTCGATGGTGGAAAGAATGCAAGCGTGTACGGCGATGTGGATATGAAAGGAGACTCGGCTACTCGCTTTGTAAATAAAAGTAGCGAGGGGAAATTCATTATTAAGCTGACAGGTGGTCATGCGGATTTCACTATCAAAGCGGTGAATATCAATGAAGGTTCAAGTGTAGTAGGTTCAGCTAATAGCGAGTCAGATGGTAACGCTCGTAGTGCAGAAGCGAACATCGTAATGGAAGGCGAGTTCGACAACGAAGCAGGCAGAAGAGGAAGTGTTCATAATACTAATACTTTAGAACGAATACCAGAGTCTGCATCATACGATAATGTCAGCAGAAGGATGACCATGAGCGTAGGGGCAACTACTCCTAGAGGGGCCTCCTCGTTTAGGTCTGTGGCAGCAAGTCCAGAGGCTGAACCAACGAGAGGAACCGTAACATGGCATAAGCAGTACAAGGATAACAATCGCAATCATGCTAGTATTTTCAAGGTTAATATCGATGGACTTATCCATGATGCGGCATGCGCAGATGGTAAGAATTTTAAGACTGCAGAAGCGGGGCAGGCCGTGACACTTACAAAGCAGGCATCGGATTCTCTGTTTGCAAAATTCGCTTACCTTGCCAGTACGGATAAGTGGCAGAAGAGCAATTATGATGAGAAAGAGTATTACTTTGCATTAGTATGTGCGGCTAGAAGAGTTAATGGGAGACCTGCATATGAAAGAGTTAACTCAAGACCTCTAATCAATCGCATGATGCAGGATGTGAAGGCCTACAAGGGCGAAATTCCTGAAAACTTCAAGTCATATCTCGCTTATCCCACTAATGGATCACAGATGATGCTAGCATGGGGGCTTAAACCATATGGAAAGATCGAAGTTGTTAAATCCATCGGCAACAATATTAAGATTGCCGGAGAGTGCAAAGGCACATATTCTCTAGCTGGTGCAGTGTATACGGTTTATGATGAAGGAGGAACGGCAGTCGGAAAACTGACGACAGACGAGAAGGGTAGAACAGGAACTTTGGAAGTGAAGCCTGGTAAATACACTGTAAGGGAGACGACAGCCCCAGTAGGCTATGAGCTAGACAAGACTGTTTATAAGGTGGAGAGCAAGGCTGAAACTACGAGCACAGTGCAGTCATATGATTCTCCTGTGTTTGCGCCTGTTAAGATTTTTCTCGAGAAAAAAGCTAGTGGTGATAGTTACATGAATCCTAGCGACATGACTGGTGCTGAATTTGAAGTTAAGTATTATGATACTATTGGACCTGTTGAAAACGCAAAGGTTGTTCGCACATGGAAACTAAGAACGACTAAGGATGCTTCTGGTAAATACACTGCAGAGCTCAGAGATAAGAACATCGTAAAGGGCAGCGATCCTCTCTTTGTTACAGAACAGGGCGATGCTGTGCTGCCTCGCGGGACAGTAACAATCCGTGAGACAAAAGCCCCAGCGGGATATCTTCTAGATAAAACTGTATATACCAAGAAAATCGATGGCGATGGATCTGGTGCGGTTGTATATTTCAACTCAGGAGAGCCATCTTCGCATGTTAACAACCCTGCTATCCCTAAAATCGGAACTAAGGCTATTGACATTGCGACAGAGGATTCACTTGTGATGTACGGTCCGAAGACTAAGATAAAGGACATTGTGAGCTTCTCTAACTTGTACGAAGGTGAAACATATACTCTTGAAGGTGTGCTGATGGATAAGAGTACAGGAAAACCGCTTGAACAGAATGGCAGCAGGATTACTTCTCAGAAAGAGTTCACGGTTACCGCGCAAAATTCGACGATTTCTGACAGCATTGCAAACGGAGAGATAGGGCTTGAGTTTACCTTTGATACTACTAAGCTAGCTGGAAAGGACACTGTTGTCTTTGAGACATTAAAGTATAAAGGCAAAGAGATTGCAAATCACCGCGATATAAACGATGACAACCAGACTCTTCGTCATCCGGAGATTAAAACGAAGGCACATTCAGTTGAGTCTGGCACAAATACAGGTGCCCCTAGCAAGGAAGAAAAAATCATCGACAAGGTTAAGTACAAGAACCTTATCATCGGCAAAAAATATAAGGTAACAGGAGTCCTAATGGACAAGGATAAGAATAAACCTATCCTTGATAAGGATGACAAAGAGATTACTGCAGAAAAAGAATTTACAGCGGAGAACGGAGACGGAGAAATAGAGCTCGAATTCAAATATGACTCGACTCTCCGCCAGGATAAGGTGACCGTAGTATTTGAAACATTAACTTATAGAAACGTTCCTGTCGCAGTTCATGCTGATATCGACGATTCTGCTCAGTCCATCTACTACCCAGCTATTGGAACCAAGATGACTGGTAAGGGAGGAGCGAAGATAATTTCAAAGGCAAAGAATGTATCGCTTGTTGACGCAGTGAGGTACGAGAATCTGATTACGGGACATAGCTACACCGTAAGAGGTGTCCTAATGGATAAGAAGACTGGCAAGCCTTACGAAGAAGACGGAAAAGTTGTGACAGGAAGCACCACTTTTACAAGTGAAGGAAATGGCACAGCATCAGTGTCATTTAAACTTAATACGTCCAAGATTGCTGGCAAGGAGCTCGTAGCATACGAAAAGGTGTATGACGATAAAGGGAAGCTCGTTGCAACACATGAGGATATAAATAATCGGGATCAAACGATCAGAGTTGCACAGCCGACAATTCCAAGAACTGGGGATGGTTCGCTGCTATATATGTACCTTGGATTATTTTTAACTTCGTTCGTTGCCTTAGCCTCGTTGACCGCTATAAAGAGGTGTGTTAGACTTTAACCCATCATTGTAAAGGACGGTTAACACATATGAAGATTGCTTTTCATACGCTTGGATGCAAGGTGAATCAATATGAGACAGAGGCTATGAAGGAAGAGTTCATGTCCCGCGGTGCAGAAATCGTGGGGGAAGATGAAGCTGCTGATGCCTATGTCATCAATACTTGCACTGTGACAAGCGTTGCTGATAGCAAGTCGAGAAAGTATATAAGGCGCATGAAGAAGCTCAGCCCTGATTCTGTGATGGTGGTTACTGGCTGCTATGCCCAGACTGCTAGTGAGGAGCTTGAGGCCATGCCGGATGTTGATATAGTTATTGGAAATAACCTCAAATCTACTATATGCGATGAGGTTATGAATGCTTTGGAGCTTAGAAGGACTGGCAAAGAGAATGATACTGAGACAAAAGTACTGCCCCTTAGCGAGCTTGTTGGCTATGAGGAGACTGGCATTGTAATCTCAAGTGAGTCGCAGATGCAGAGGGCATACATAAAGATTGAAGAGGGCTGCAACCGATTCTGCTCCTACTGCAAGATTCCTTATGCAAGGGGTGCGGTCAGAAGCAGAGGGATAGAGGAGATTATTGCTGAGGCGAAAGCTCTTGTAAATAGAGGTTACAAGGAAATTGTGCTTACTGGCATCAATACCGCTCTATATGGAAGCGAAAAAGGCTTTACATTTAAGAGACAGGATGATGAAGAAGGTCTTTCAGGAATTGAAGCGGTGCTGAAGAGGCTTGATGAATTAGAGGGCGACTTCAGAGTGAGACTGAGTTCACTTGAGCCTAACGTTGTAGACAAGGAACACGTTGAGCGAATCGTCAAGTACAAGAGACTTTGTAGACACCTGCACCTATCTATACAGAGTGGTAGCAACAATGTTTTGAAGGGTATGAAACGCAGATACACTAGGGATGAATACCTCGCGATTGTCGAGGCTATACGAAGCGTTGATCCGCTATATGGAATCACAACAGATATAATAGTTGGATTTCCTGGGGAGACGAAAGAAGACTTTGCCGATACTCTGGATGTTGTTGATAAGGCGTTTTTCGGCAGGGTTCATGCATTCAAATTCTCGCCTAGGCAGGGCACTGAGGCTGCGAAGTATAAGGAAACAGTAACGCCGGCAGACAAGACGGCTCGTGTAAATGAGCTGATTAACAGAGCGGAACACGTCGCACAGGAGTTCCAGAAACGGAACTTTGGCGTAGTACATAGGGTGCTCGTGGAAACTTTTGAAGAAGATTATGCTACAGGATATACATCTAACTATATAAAGGTGTATATTAAGGATAAGGAGCGAAAGCTGGTCTCGGGCGAATTCGTGGAGGTTCGGCTAGTCGCTAACTATAAGGAAGGCTGCTTAGCTGAAGTGGTCTAGAAAGGAGGAGTCATATGGAAGATTGCATTTTCTGCAAGCTTGCAAAAGGTGAGATACCTACTGATATGGTATACGAGGATGACCTTATTTCGGTTTTCCGTGATGCTGCTCCAGAGGCACCTGTACATGTTTTGATGGTTCCCAAGAAGCACGTTGCATCTCTTAATGATTTAGAAGACGCAGATAGAGAGCTTATGGGACACATGATGCTCAAGATTAAGGATATCGCAGCTCAAGAAGGTCTAGATAATGGATATAGAACCGTTATCAATACTGGAGAAGATGGGCAGCAAACTGTTCACCATCTGCACATTCATATTCTTGGACGTAGAAAGATGACTTGGCCACCAGGCTAGAGGCTTGTTAGAGACATATAGAAGAGCAAGTAAACATAAGAAAGCATAAGCGGAAGGCCATCGCCTTCCGCTTATGCTTTTCTATGAAATCTGCAACCAATTGTTTTAATAAATCTGTATCAATCAGGATAAAGCTCCTGAGGCAGACTATTTGGTGGCATACCCCCCTGATCATACAATATTAGTTTAACTCGTTAACCCAGAAACCGTGGATATTGCAATACTCGTATGCTGCTACAACTTTTTCTCCGTCCTGGATGGCAAATGTTGCAACAGGCTCTCCATCAACCTTTAGAGCTTTTCTTTGGAATCCTAGATTGGTTTCAAGGATTATGAACTGAATATGATGCTCCTCTGTCATAGGGTGAAGTGTGCTACCAACAGTAACCTTAACGAGATTACCGTCACACTCAACCACAGGAACGTGTTTTTCAGTAGCTAAATCAGCCGTCTTTGGTACAAGCTCTTCCATGTCTTCGCCGCAACATGCGAGAACTCCACCATCATCAAATACCTTACCTACAATAGTACCGCAACTTTTACTCTTATATAACTTTTTCATTTTGTTAATACTCCTTTCAGAAATACTGAAACCCAATATCTTATAAGAGAATTGTATCACACATGTAGTCGTATAGTATCGATATGAGAATCAAATACATATAGAAACATAAAATATAAATAGACGATAAAAGACCACTAAGGGCGTATTTGATAAATATTAACTTCGAAATAATGTATTTTTTATGTATTTTTGAGAAAACATATCAATTATTCATATTCGATCAGCTGAGTCCAATGAACGAAACAAACCATAAAATAGTGCAATTTATACAAAAAACATAAAAAAACGAATAGTTTTTGATGAAATATCAACACCGAGGAAACGCACGTAGCCGTGTTAGTGATGAGCCACCTGTAACACTTGAAAATACTGTAATTACTTTCGTAAAAAAGTACAAAAAAGCCTTGCATTGTAAATTCTTGCCATGTATAATTTAAAAGCTTGTTTAAGGCGATGAAGCAGGAAGTTGCTGAGCTATCAGGTAATTTCTGCGGAGAATTGTCCTCGCTAGACGAGGGCGAGGGGGTTCGCCATTTTTGATTTGTGTAAACCTTTAGGAAACGCACGAAAGAGTGTAAGAGCTAAGGCGTAGCAAGTAAAAAACGGGCGAAGTCCTGTACAAGCATAGCGAAAACAGTACAAAACAAACAGGAGGAACTACTAATGAGCGAACTACAGAAAATCAGAATCAGACTGAAGGCTTATGACCATGCTCTATTGGATAAGTCGGCAGCAAAGATTGTTGAGACTGCTGAGAGAACAGGCGCTACAGTATCTGGCCCTATTCCACTTCCAACAGAGAAGGAAGTCGTAACAATCATCAGAGCTGTTCACAAGTACAAGGACAGCAGAGAGCAGTTTGAGCAGAGAACGCACAAGCGTCTTATCGATATTACTAATGCTTCGACTAAGACAACAGACGCTCTTGCTAAGCTCGATATGCCAGCAGGCATTGACATTGAAATCAAGCTCTAAGCTAGATTTTAGAAAGATCGCATGAGAGGGCAATTCGGCCAAACCAGGGCGATCCGCTGTAAGACACTAGGAGGAGAATTATGAAAACACTTTTAGGCAAGAAGATCGGCATGACACAGATCTTCAATGAGAACGGTGCTGTAGTACCAGTTACCGTAATCGAAGCCGGACCTGAGGTAGTAACGCAGGTTAAGACAGTAGAGACCGACGGCTACAATGCTGTACAGGTTGGCTACGAGGAGCAGAAGGCACACAGACTCAACAAGCCAGAGACTGGTCATTTTGAGAAGTGCGGAGTAGCTCCTAAGAAGTACCTCGCTGAGTTCAGAGTCGAAGATGGCGAGACTTACGAGGTAGGACAGGAAATCACAGTTGCTGATTTCGAAGAGGGAATGAAGCTTGACGTTACAGGCGTTTCCAAAGGTAAGGGAACTCAGGGTAACATCAAGAGACACGGACACCGCAGAGGACCTATGACTCACGGTTCCAAGCATAAGAGACTTGCAGGTGCTCTTGCCGCTGGTACATACCCATCAAGAGTCTTCAAGGGCAACAAGGCCCCAGGAAGAATGGGTAGAGACACAGTTACAGTACAGAACATCGTTCTCGTAAAGGTTATTGCTGATCGCAACCTACTTCTCGTTAAGGGAGCTGTTCCTGGAAAGAAGGGCGGACTCCTTAAGGTTAAGGGTGCGGTAAAAGGACAGAATAAATAAGAGGCAGAAAGGAGGAATCACTAATGGCAAAAGTAAAGATGCTTAATATGGCCGGTGCTGAGGTTGGCGAAGTTACATTGAATGATGAAATCTTTGGAATCGAACCAAACGAAATCGCAGTACAGACTGTAGTCAAGAATTACTTGGCAAACCAGAGACAGGGAACCCAATCTGCCAAGACAAGAAGTGAAGTAAGAGGAGGCGGACGCAAGCCTTTCAGACAGAAGGGTACAGGTCGCCACAGACAGGGAAGCACAACAGATCCTACGCAGGTAGGTGGTGGAATTGTTTTCGCACCAAAGCCAAGGGACTACAGATATGCAGTTCCTAAGAAGGTAAAGAGACTTGCTCTTAAGTCCGTACTTTCCGCTAAGGTTGCTGACAAGGAAATCATCGTACTAGACGAGCTAAAGTTCGCTGAACCAAAGACTAAGGAAATGGTTAAGGTTCTCGAGAATATCAAGGCTGATAAGAAGACCCTCATCGTAATGGATGAGAAGGATGAGAACGTTGTTAGATCTGCTTCTAACATTCAGGGTGTGAGAACTGCACTTGTAAGCACAATGAATGTATATGAGATCATCAATCATTACAGCCTCGTGCTCACTAAGGCAGCAGCTGAGAGAATTGAGGAGGTATACGCATAATGAAGAGCGGTTACGACGTAATACTTAAGCCTATCATCACCGAGCAGAGCATGGACATGTCGGCTGACAAGAAGTATGTTTTCAAGGTTGCTGATACAGCTAACAAGACCGAGGTTAGACAGGCTGTCGAAGAAATCTTCGGAGTTGATGTTGCTAAGGTTAATATCATGAACGTTAATGGAAAAGTTAAGAGAATGGGAAGAACAGTAGGAAGAACAGCTTCTTATAAGAAAGCAATCGTTACTCTCGCTGCGGATAGCAAAGAGATCGAAATCTTCCAGGGACTGTAAAATAGGAGGAGTAAATAATGGGAATTAAGAAGTATAATCCAACCACTCCTGGTCTGAGAGGCATGACTGTTTCGACTTTCGAGGAGATAACAGCTAGCAAGCCAGAAAAATCCCTTACTAAAACTCTGAAGAAGCATTCAGGAAGAAATGTAAGAGGTAAGATCACCGTTAGACATAGAGGTGGCGGATACAGACCTAAGTACAGAATTATCGACTTTAAGAGAACTAAAGACGGTATTCCAGCAACAGTTAAGACTATCGAGTACGATCCAAATAGAACAGCGAACATCGCTCTTCTAGTTTACGCAGACGGAGAGAAGAGATACATCGTTGCTCCTAACAAGCTGCGCGTTGGAGACGTAGTTGAATCTGGACCAGATTCGGATATCAAGGTAGGAAACGCACTACCAATTGCGAATATCCCAGTAGGTACAATCATTCACAATATCGAGCTAAAGCCTGGAAAGGGTGCTCAGCTAGTTAGATCAGCTGGAAACGGTGCTCAGCTTATGGCTAAGGAAGGCAATTATGCTCAGGTAAGACTACCATCCGGCGAAGTTAGAATGGTAAGAATCAACTGCAGAGCTACAATCGGAGAAGTTGGCAACCTTGACCACGCTAACATCCAGATTGGTAAGGCTGGTAGAAAGAGACACATGGGATGGAGACCTACAGTAAGAGGTTCCGTAATGAACCCTAACGATCACCCACACGGCGGTGGTGAAGGTAGAGCGCCAGTTGGACGTAAGAGCCCAGTTACACCTTGGGGTAAACCAACTCTTGGTTACAAGACACGTAACAAGCACAAGGATTCCAACAAGTACATCGTTAGAAGAAGAAATGCTAAATAAGAAAGGAGCATATAATGGGAAGATCGCTTAAAAAGGGCCCTTTCGTCGAAAAGAAACTCATCAAGAGAATCGAAGCGATGAACGAGTCTAATGAAAAAAGTGTAATCAAGACATGGTCGAGACCATCGACGATTTTTCCTCAGATGGTTGGACATACGATCGCTGTTCACGACGGTCGTAAGCATGTTCCTGTATACATCACAGAAGATATGGTAGGTCACAGACTTGGAGAGTTCGCTCCAACTAGAACTTACAAGGGTCACGCTGGTGACAAGGCGAAATAAAGAAAGGAGAAGCTGATATGGAAGCAAAAGCAATTGCTAAATATGTAAGAATGTCTCCTAGCAAACTAAAGCCTGTTACTGACCTAGTAAGAGGAAAAGATTTGAACGAGGCATTAACAATCCTCAAGTTTACACCTGGAAAGGGTGCAGAGCTTGTTGAGAAGGTTGTTCAGTCCGCAGCAGCAAATGCTGAAAACAACTTTGACATGAACCGCGATGAGCTATATGTCGCAGAGGTTTATGCAAACCAGGGCCCTACAATGAAGAGATTCAGAGCAGGTGCTCAGGGTAGAGCATCCATGATCCTAAAGAGAACAAGCCACATTGGTGTAACTCTCAAGGAGAGAGAAGCTGTTAAGACAGTAGAAAAAGTAGAAGGAGGTCAGCCAGATGGGTCAGAAGGTTAATCCACATGGATTCAGAGTTGGAGTCAACAAGAATTGGAACTCAAAGTGGTTTGCTGACAAGAGCAACTTCGCTGATTTCCTAGTTGAAGACAATAAGGTTAGAAACTACGTTAAGAAGAAGCTTTACGCTGCCGGCGTTGCAAGTGTCGTAATTGAGAGACCTGCAGCTGACAAGGTAAAGGTAATCATCGCAACAGCTAGACCAGGAATGGTAATCGGAAGATCTGGAGATGGAATTGACGAGCTAAAGAAGAACCTCGTTAAGCTAACAGGTAAGACTGTAGATATTTCCATCGAAGAGGTTAGAAGAGCTGAGCTTGATGCACAGCTAACAGCTGAGAGCATTGCACAGGCACTCGAGAGAAGAGTTTCTTTCAGAAGAGCTATGAAGTCCGCAATCCAGAGAACTATGAAGTCTGGAGCTAAGGGTATCAAGGTTCTTGTTTCCGGAAGACTTGGTGGTGCCGAGATCGCTAGAAGCGAGAAGTACAGCGAAGGAAATGTTCCTCTACACACTCTCAGAGCTGATATCGATTATGGATTTGCAGAGGCAGACACTACTTACGGAAAGATTGGTGTTAAGGTTTGGGTTAACCACGGTGAGATTCTAGATAAGGGTCTCAAGGAGGCTATTCCAGAGCAGTCCAGAAACGATAGAAGAGATCGTAAGCAGAGAAGAAACGATAAGAGAGATAAGAAGAGAAGCTTCGGAAACAGAAGAAATGATAACCGCGAAAGCAGACCAGAGGTTAAGCCAGCAACTACAAGAGTTAGAAAGGCTCCAAAGGTAACTGAGGCGGCTCCTGCTCCTGAAGTAGTTGAAACTGCACAGGGAACAGAAGAATAATCATAGAAAGGAGAGACTTGCCATGTTAATGCCAAAGCGCGTTAAACGCAGAAGAGTCCACAGAGGCAGAATGAAGGGTGTTGCAACAAAGGGTAACACCGTTACATATGGTCAGTTCGGTCTAGTTGCTGAAGAGCCAGCATGGATTGACTCAAAGCAGATCGAGGCTGCCAGAATCGCGATGACAAGATCCATCAAGAGAGGCGGAAAGGTTTATATCAAAATCTTCCCACATAAGCCAATCACAAAGAAACCAGCAGAAGTAAGAATGGGTTCCGGAAAAGGTTCACCTGAGTATTGGGTGGCAGTAGTTAAGCCGGGCAGAGTAATGTTCGAGCTTGAGGGCGTAACTGAAGCACAGGCTAAGGAGGCTTTGAGACTTGCTTCTCACAAGCTACCTGTAAGGTGCAAGTTCGTTGTCAAGAACCAGGAAGCAAAGGGTGGTGACGAATAATGGATCTGAATACAATAAGAAAAATGACTGATCAGGAGAGAACCGCCGAGCTCGCAAGAATGAAGCAGGAGCTATTCAATCTGAGATTCCAGCACGTTACCGGACAGCTCGACAACCCTGTGAAGATGAGAGAAATCAGAAGAGATATTGCCAGAGTTAAGACCATAATCAGGGAAATGGAAAAGCCTGAAGCTTAAAGGAAGGAGGATGTACAATGGAAAGAAATAGCAGAAAGACCAGAACTGGAGTAGTTGTAAGCGACAAGATGGATAAGACAATTGTTGTTGCTACAAAGGATTCAGTAAGACATTCTCTTTACGGTAAGGCTGTTAAGAGAACTAAGAAGTTCAAGGTTCACGACGAGAACAATGAGTGTGGCATCGGCGATAGAGTAAAGATTATGGAGACAAAGCCTCTTTCAAAGGATAAGAGATGGAGACTTGTCGAGATCGTTGAGAAAGCTAAATAGGGAGGCGACAAATCATGATACAGACAGAAACAAGATTGAGAGTTGCCGACAATTCCGGAGCGAAGGAGCTCCTTTGCATTCGTATCCTTGGTGGTACAGGCCGCAAGTATGCGAATATTGGAGACATCATCGTTTGCTCCGTTAAGGATGCTGCTCCAGGTGGAGTTGTTAAGAAAGGTGACGTTGTAAAGGCAGTAGTTGTTAGATCGAAGAGTGGCGCTAGAAGAGATGACGGTAGCTACGTAAAATTCGACCAGAATGCTGCTGTAATTATCAAAGACAGAAGCGATAAGAACCCTGTAGGAACACGTATCTTCGGACCTGTTGCTAGGGAACTTAGAGATAACGGCTTTATGAAGATTGTGTCTTTGGCACCGGAAGTATTATAGGGGGTGTACAAATGCAGATTAGAAAAGGCGATACAGTAGTAGTTATCTCGGGCAAGGATAAGGGCAAGGTTGGAACAGTTCTAAGAGCTATTCCAAAGGCTAACAAGGTTGTTGTTGAGGGTGTTAACATGCAGACTAAGCACGCAAAGGCTACAAGAACATCCGCATCCGAGATTAAGCACGTAGAAGGTCCTATCGATGCATCAAATGTTATGTTCTACGAGAAGGAGAGCAAGCAGGGTGTAAGACTTGGAACTAAGATTGAGAACGGCAAGAAGGTTAGATACTCAAAGAAGACCAACGCCGTAGTAGACTAGGAAAGGAGGAGAGACAGTGGCAAATAGACTAAGAACAAAGTATGACGAGAGTGTTTTTGCAGCACTTAAGGAAAAGTTCAACTACTCCAATTCAATGGAAGTGCCAAAGCTAGAGAAGATCACAATCAACATGGGTCTTGGCGAAGCTAAGGATAATTCAAAGATCCTCGAGAGCGCTGTAAAGGAACTTTCACTCATCTCCGGACAGAGACCTGTTGTTACAAAGGCTAGAAAGTCCATCGCTAACTTCAAGGTTAGACAGGGAATGCCTGTAGGAGCTAAGGTTACTCTAAGAGGTGACAGAATGTATGCATTTGCAGATAAGTTCTTCAATCTTTCTCTTCCTAGAGTTAGAGACTTTAAGGGTGTAAGCAAGAATTCATTCGATGGAAGAGGTAACTACTCCATGGGAATTAGAGAGCAGCTCATCTTCCCAGAAATCGTTTACGATGATGTAGAGACCATCAAGGGAATGAACATTGTATTCACTACAACAGCTAAGACAGATGAGGAAGCACAGGCATTACTTGAGCTCCTCGGAATGCCTTTTGAGAAGTAATTTAGGAGGGGAACATGGCTAAGACTTCACTGAAAGTTAAGCAGACCAGAAAGCCTAAGTATTCAACAAGGGCTTATACAAGATGCAAGATTTGTGGAAGACCACATTCAGTTTTGAAGAAGTATGGCATCTGCCGTATCTGCTTCAGAGAGCTTGCTTACAAGGGTGAAATCCCAGGTGTAAGAAAAGCAAGCTGGTAGGTTATTTTGCGCAGGCCTGTCACGCATGAAGCGCGCAGGAACCACGTGGAGAAAGGAGAAACACTGTAATGGCAATGACAGATCCAATAGCAGATATGCTAACTAGAATTAGAAATGCCAACACAGCCGGACACGCTAAGGTAGAAATCCCAGCGTCCAAGATGAAGAAGTCTATCGCAGAAATCCTTAAGAACGAGGGATTCATCAAGGACTTTTCAGTAGCTCAGGACAATGCACAGGGAACTATCACTGTAGAGCTAAAGTACGGCCCAAATAAGGAAAAGACAATTTACGGGATCAAGAAGATCTCGAAGCCAGGTCTCAGAGTTTATGCTAAGGCTGATCAGGTGCCTAAGGTACTTGGCGGTCTAGGAATCGCTATCGTTTCAACATCTAAGGGTGTTATAAGCGATAAAGAAGCTCGTAAGCTCGGAGTTGGCGGAGAAGTTATTTGTTACGTTTGGTAGGAGGTATAAAATATGTCAAGAATAGGCGTTAGACCAATTACAATCCCTGCCGGCGTAGAAGTAACGGTTGAGGATAATAATGTAATTAAGGTAAAAGGCCCTAAGGGCGAGCTGTGCCAGCCAATCGCTGAAAACCTAACTGTTGAGATCGAAGAAAACGTTCTAACAGTTAAGAGACCATCCGACTCAAAGCAGGACAAGTCTCAGCACGGACTCGGAAGAACACTCATCCACAATATGGTAGAGGGTGTTTCAAAGGGTTATGAAGTAAAGATGACAGTTAACGGTGTTGGATATACTGTTGCAAAACAGGGAGATACACTCGTTATGAAGCTCGGCTTCTCGCACCCAGTAGAGATGAAGGATCCAGCAGGAATCACAACTGAGACTCCTGATGCTACAACGATCATCGTTAAGGGCTGCGACAAGGCAGAGGTAGGAAACTATGCTGCTAACATCAGAGCTTGGAGAAAGCCTGAGCCATATAAGGGCAAGGGTATCATCTACGATGGAGAAGTTGTACACAAGAAGGAAGGAAAGAGCGGAGCTTCCGCATAGAGAAGGGAGGATTTGAGAAATGGCAAAAGCAAGCAGAAATGACAGAAGACTCAAGAGACATGCCAGAGTCAGAAAAGACGTTTTTGGAACTCCCGAGAAGCCAAGACTGTGCGTATTTAGATCGAACAGCAATATTTCAGCTCAGGTCATCGATGACGTTAACGGAACAACTCTTGTATCCGCATCGTCTCTCGATAAGGATCTTAAGGCAAGTATTGCAAACGGTGGAAACAAAGACGCAGCTAAGCAGGTAGGCAAAGCGGTAGGCGAAAAGGCTGTAGCTAAGGGCATCAAAGAGGTTTGCTTCGATAGAGGCGGATACCTTTATCATGGCAGAGTTAAGGAACTCGCTGATGGTGCACGTGAAGCAGGATTAGAATTCTAAGGGAGGATACAGAATGCGCACGAGAATAGATGCATCTAAGCTTGAACTTACTGAAACCATCGTTAACATCAGACGTGTTTCGAAGACTGTAAAGGGCGGAAAGAACATGAAGTTCTCCGTTACTCTAGTAGTTGGAGATGGCGCAGGCCACGTAGGTATTGGCCTTGGAAAGGCTCAGGAGATTCCTGAAGCTGTAAGAAAAGCAACTGAAGATGCTAAGAAGAAACTAATATTCGTACCTATGGTAGGAACAACAGTTCCTCACCAGACTGTAGGAATTTTCGGAGCAGGCAAAGTTTTAATCATGCCTTCAGCAGAAGGTACTGGAGTTATCGCAGGTTCATCTGTACGTACAGTACTAGAAGCTTGTGGACTCAAGGACGTTAGAGCTAAGTCGCTTGGTTCGAGCAACACAGGAAACATGGCACTTGCAACTCTAGAGGGACTGAGAAGTCTCACAACTGTAGAAGAAGTTGCTAAGCGTCGTGGTAAGACACCTGAAGAAATTTTAGGATAGGAGGAAGACGCAAATGGCAAAGGCATTAAAGATTACTTTAGTTAAGAGTGTTATTGGCGCAACTCCTAAGCAGAAGAAGACAGTAGAAGCTCTTGGCCTCAAGAAGCTACATCATTCGGTTGAGCTAGCTGATTCGTCCGCAACACGCGGCGCTATTGCTAAGGTTTCTCATCTTCTAGATGTAGAAGAGCTATAGGAGGTGCAGGACAATGAGACTTCACGAATTAAAGGCAGCTGAGGGTGCAACCAAAGCTCGCAAGAGAAGAGGTCGCGGTCAGGGTACTGGTCTCGGAACTACTGGCGGCAGAGGTATGAACGGTCAGAACTCCAGAAGCGGTGGCGGTGTTCGTCTAGGCTTCGAGGGTGGCCAGATGCCACTATACAGAAGAATTCCTAAGAGAGGATTTACAAATCGTTTCGCTAAGGAATATGCAGAAGTTAATGTTGCAGATCTAAATAGATTTGAAGATGGAACAGTCGTAGACTTCGACCTAATGCTTCAGTCCGGGCTTGTTAAGCAGGTAAAGGATGGAGTTAAGGTTCTAGGAAACGGCGAACTAGAGAAGAAGCTAACTGTAAAGGCTGAGAAATTCAGCAAGAGCGCTGCTGAAAAAATTGAAAAGGCAGGCGGAAAGGCAGAGGTTATCTAATCATGGAACTTCTCAAGACACTCTCTAATGCATGGCATGTAAAAGAAATTCGTTCGAAAATTCTTTTTACACTCATGATAATGCTTGTTTTCAGAATTGGATCAAATATACCAGTTCCAGGAATCAACAGAGATTATCTTGCTCAGATGTTCCAGGGTCAGACAGGGCTTCTCGACTTGTTTGATTTATTTTCCGGAGGAGCATTCAGCAATTTCACAATATTTGCTTTGAGTATCACTCCGTATGTAACCGCTTCGATTATCGTCCAGCTTCTTACAATAGCATTTCCTTACTTCGAGAGACTTTCGAAGGAAGGCAATGAAGGCCGTAAGAAAATGGCGACAATTACGAGATATTTAACCGTAGTGTTAGGATTGATTCAGGCAACAGGTTTGACGATTGGTCTTTTTAGAAGGGCAATTGTCAACCAGAATGCCTTTTCGATGATAGTAATCATAACAGTCCTAACAGCAGGAACCGCGTTCCTAATGTGGCTAGGAGAGCAGATTAACGAATACGGTGTCGGAAACGGCATTTCGCTAATCATTTTCGGCGGCATTATCGCAAGAATTCCAACAGCAGTTAGAGGAATTCACACGCAGGTGAAAGAAGGAGCACTAAGTGTAGTTGCTGTTATTGCATTGATAGTTGTGGCAGTTTTAATCACTGTCGTAATCATACTGATGCAACAGGGAACAAGAAAAATTCCAGTACAGTACGCAAAGCGTATGGTTGGAAGAAAGATGTATGGCGGCCAGTCAACCCATATTCCAATTAAGGTTAACCAGGCCGGGGTAATTCCGATTATCTTCTCGCTATCATTACTTCAGTTCCCATTGACGATAACTTACTTCGTTCCACAGTCTTCATTTGCTCAGTGGATGTCGAAGTACCTATCTCCATCAGGAAATCCAGGAATTTGGGTTTACGCAATACTAAATATCACGCTGACACTGTTCTTCACATACTTCTACACGGCTATCACATTTAAGCCAGAAGAGGTTGCAGACAATATGAGACAGAGTGGCGGTTTCGTTCCGGGAATTAGACCTGGTGCAGCAACTGAGGAGTACTTATCTAGAATTATGTCAAGACTATGCCTTGTAGGAGGAATATTCTTGGCAGGAGTAGCTACTATTCCAACCGTAGTCAGTGAGTTTACACCGTTGCAGCTTTCGTTCGGTGGGACTTCACTTCTAATCGCAGTAGGCGTAGCTCTAGATACAGTGCAACAGATTGAGAATCAAATGCTCAACAGAAATTATCAAGGATTTCTTAAATAATCGTTTAGGGAAGGATGGCACATAACATGCTACGAGCTGTTTTACTTGGTCCTCCTGGAGCTGGTAAAGGCACTCAGGCGGCTAAGGTAATAGAAAAATACAATGTTCCACATATCTCAACAGGAGATATATTCCGCGCTAACATCAAGGAAGGAACAGAGCTTGGTAAAAAGGCAAAGGGATACATAGACGAGGGGAAGCTGGTACCGGATGAACTGGTAGTTAATTTGGTTACAGACAGACTTCAGAAAGATGACTGCAAGGAGGGATTTCTCCTAGATGGTTTCCCAAGGACTATCTTCCAGGCCGAGCAGCTGGATAAATTCCTATCTGAAAACGGTCAAAAGCTAGATATAGTTCTTAACTTCAAAGTTAGAAAGGACGTTCTCATAGAGCGTATTGCAGGAAGACGAGTATGCAAATCCTGCGGTGCAAGCTTCCATGTAGTGAATGTTCCACCTAAGAAGGAAGGAATATGCGATGTGTGCGGTGGAGAATTATTCCAGCGCAAGGACGATAATCGCGAAACTGTAGAAAACAGAATTAATGTGTACGAGAGCGAGACTGCTCCTCTCATTGGATACTATGAGAAGCAGAACGTGCTCGCCAACTTCGACGGAGAGAAAACTCATAACGAGGTTTTCGAAGATGTCGTAAAGGCAATTGAGGCGAAATAGTCATGATAATAATTAAGTCGAAAAGAGAAATTGACATCATGCGTGAAGCTGCCAAGGTTACAGGTGAGATCCTTCGAGATATCGAGGGATTCATCAAGCCTGGCATGACAACACATGCAATCGATAATTTTGTAGAGGAGAGAATACTTCACTACAAGATGAAGCCAACCTTTAAAGGCTATGGCGGATTTCCTGCTGCGGCTTGCGTATCTGTTAATGACGAGGTAGTACATGGAATCCCTTCTAGAGACAGAGTGCTCAAAGAAGGTGATATTGTAAGCGTTGATACAGGTTCAACATACAAGGGCTATTGTAGCGATGCAGCTAGAACATATGCTGTAGGCGAAATCAGTGACGAGGCTCGTAAACTGATTGACGTAACGAAGCAAAGCTTTTTTGAAGGCGTAAAATATGCGATGGTAGGATACAGACTACACGACATAGGACACGCTGTTCAGGAATATGCTGAGTCCAATGGATTCGGTGTCATTAGAGAGTATTTAGGACACGGGATTGGACGTGATCTTCACGAAGATCCGCAGGTTCCTAATTATGGGGATGCTCACACTGGGCCACACCTCAAAGAGGGAATGGTTCTGGCAATTGAGCCGATGATTACACAAGGTTCCTACGGAACCAGAGTTCTCGGTAATGACTGGACGGTCGTTACTGACGATGGACTGCTGGCAGCTCACTATGAGAATACCGTAGTAATCACAGACGGAGAGCCTGAGCTGCTCACGTTGATATAAGGAGACTGAATTTATGTCGAAAAAGAATTCGATAGAAGTAATGGGCACGGTCATCGACGCACAGCCAAACGCAATGTTCAAGGTTAAGCTAGAGAACGGCTTCGAAGTCCTCGCCCACATTTCCGGTAAGATCAGGATGAATTACATCAGAATTCTGCCGGGTGACAAAGTAAAGGTAGAATTATCACCTTATGATTTAACACGTGGGAGGATCACGTGGCGTGATAAGAACTAATTAAAGGAGGAGCTAATATGAAAGTTAGAGCTTCAGTAAAGCCAATTTGCGAAAAATGCAAGGTAATCAAGAGACATGGAAAAGTCATGGTAATCTGTGAAAATCCTAAGCATAAGCAGAGACAAGGCTAGTAAAATAGGTTATAATATTATGACGTGCTGTTTTGCCGGGAACTCAGTACAGCTTTATTAAATGTAACCCCTGTCTATATCACCCCCGGGCTGGTGACGGAAGATAGGAAAGGAGGAAGAAATGGCAAGAATTGCCGGAGTTGACCTACCTAGAGATAAGAGAATCGAAATCGGTCTTACTTATATCTATGGAATCGGTCTAGTAACATCCAAGGACATCCTCGCTAAAGCAGGAGTGGATGGTGACATCAGAGTAAGAGATCTTACAGAAGAAGATGCCGGAAAGATTAGAAAGGTCATTGAGACTGAGCATATCGTAGAAGGTGATCTTAGAAGAGAAGTTTCCCTCAACATCAAGAGACTGATGGAGATCGGAAGCTACAGAGGAATCAGACACAGAAGAGGTCTCCCAGTTAGAGGCCAGAAGACCAAGACAAACGCAAGAACTCGTAAGGGTCCTAAGCGTCTTGCTGGCAAGAAGAAATAAGGACAAGGAGGTAGAGAAATATGGCAGCTGTTAAGAAGACAGTTAGAAAGAAGAAAAGAGAACGTAAAAACGTTGAAAGAGGCCAGGCTCACATCCAGTCCACATTTAACAACACACTAGTTACTCTAACAGACATGGACGGAAACGCACTATCATGGTCAAGCGCTGGCTCAAACGGCTTCAGAGGTTCGAGAAAGTCGACACCTTTTGCTGCACAGAGCGCTGCTGAGGTTGCAGCAAAGGCAGCTATGGAGCATGGTCTAAAGACAGTAGAGGTATACGTAAAGGGTCCTGGTTCCGGTAGAGAAGCTGCTATCAGAGCACTTCAGACTGCTGGACTCAATGTAACAATGATTAAGGACATCACGCCAATTCCTCACAATGGATGCAGGCCACCTAAGAAGAGAAGAGTCTAAGCGGAAGGAGGAGTAACAATACATGGCTAGAAATAGAGAACCAGTACTGAAGAGAGCTAAGGCACTAGGCATTGAGCCACAGTACATGGGTATAAATAAGAAATCTAAGAGACAGGCTCAGCAGAGCAGAAGAAAGAAGAGCGAGTACGGTCTTCAGCTCAACGAGAAGCAGAAGGTTAAGTTCGTATACGGACTTCAGGAGAAGCAGTTCAGAAATCTATATGCTAAGGCTGAAAAGAGACCTGGACAGGTTGGTACAAACCTTCTCGTAATGCTCGAGAGCAGATTCGACAACGTTGTATTCAGAATGGGTTTTGCAGCTACAAGAAGAGAAGCTAGACAGCTAGTTAACCACGGACACTTCCTAGTTAATGGCAAGAAGGCTAACATCCCTTCAATGGAACTCAAGGCTGGAGATGTAATCACTGTAAAGGAAAAGTCTCAGTCATCTCCTAAGTTCAAGGAGCTTAAGGATATGGTTATCACAACTCCACAGTGGATCAGCATTGATCTAGACAAGCTTGAGGGTAAAATCGTTACAGCACCAAGCCGTGAAGACATTGATCTACCAATCGCAGAGCACAGCATCGTTGAGTTCTACTCAAGATAGTCGCTCGATTAATTAATACGTTTGCATACGATGCACTAATTATTAATCGTCAGATCAGTAGATTTATGGGAGGAACAAAATGATTGAGATAGTAAAGCCAACAATTACTAAGGAAATCGATGAAAATGGACAGTACGGAAAGTTCGTTGTAGAACCTCTCGAGAGAGGATACGGTACAACGCTCGGAAACTGCATGAGAAGAATTCTTCTCAGCTCTTTACCAGGAGCAGCTATCACTTCTGTCAAGATTGACGGTGTACTCCATGAGTTCTCAACTATTCCAGGCGTCAAGGAAGATGTTACAGAGATTATCTTGAACCTCAAGAGACTTGCTGTAAGAATCAATGGCGACGAAGAGAAGAGAGCGATTATCAATGCTGTTGGTGCTAGAGAAGTAACAGCAGCGGATATCATCGTTGATTCCGATACGGAGATTTTCAATCCAGATTTACACATTGCAACTCTAGCAGAGAATGCAACTTTGGTAATGGAGATGAACATCGCTTCGGGAAGAGGATATGTACCTGCAGAGCAGAATAAGACAGATTCAACTCCTATAGCAGTTATTCCAGTAGACTCAATATTCACACCTGTTAAGAAGGTTAACTTCACAGTTGAGAATACAAGAGTTGGGCAGGTGACTGATTACGATAAGCTAACACTTGAGCTTTGGACAGATGGTTCGATCACTCCTGAAGAGGGTGTATCCATCGGTGCAAAGATCATGCTAGAGCACCTCAACCTATTCATTGGATTAGGATCTGAGGTGAACGAGATGGACTTCATGGTCGAGAAGAGTGAAGCTCGTAAGGAAAAGGCACTTGAGATGACAATTGAAGAGCTAGAGCTCTCAGTTCGTTCGTTTAACTGCCTCAAGAGAGCTTCAATCAACACAGTTCAGGAGCTAACTCAGCGTACTGAAGAAGACATGATGAAGGTTAGAAACCTCGGAATGAAGTCGCTTGTAGAAGTAAAGAATAAGCTTACAGAGCTCGGATTGAGCCTTAAGCCTAATGACGAAAACTAACTGAAAGGAGTAGAGACTGATGAATGGTTACAAGAAGCTGGGCAGAAATTCTGCACACAGAAAATCCATGCTAAGAAACCTCGTAACCGATCTATTCAGAGAAGGTAGAATTACTACAACTCTAGATAGAGCGAAGGAAGCAGGTCGTGAAGCTGAGAAGCTAATTACACTAGCTAAGCGTGGAGATCTTCATGCAAGAAGACAGGTTCTCGCATACGTTTTCGATGAAGATGTAGTTACAAAGCTCTTTGATGAGATCGCACCAGAGTACGCTGAGCGTAATGGCGGATATACAAGAGTTCTTAAGCTAGGACCTAGACAGGGAGATAATGCGGAGGTCGTATATCTCGAGCTCGTATAGAGCTGTCGTCTAATCGATATAATTATAATAAAGAGTTCTCCGAGAGGAGGACTCTTTTTATGTATAATTACAAGAAAATCACTATATTAGTATGAAAAATCACTATTTTTGCACAGGTATTGACACATGAGTAAATATAATGAGATAATACAATTATAAAAAAATTATGGTGTTTATGTGTTGGAATTTACATAAAACTGATTTTACGCTATGCAATAGTGCTAATCAGAATTGTAAAATCCAGAATAGGTAGGGTAAAATTGAAAAAACGTACAATCACATCATTACTACTTGCTTTCATTCTTGTTGCCTCGTTACTAGTAACAGGATGTTCAAAGGGAGGAAGTTCGAACACAGAGAAGAGTTCGTCATCGGGTACTATTGCTATCGTCAATCAGGATATTGGCGTTGAGAGCTCTGGTAAGACTGTTAACTACTCAGAGGAATTTATCAAAACACTTGATAAGAAGAAGTACAAAGTTGTTTCCAGCGCCTCTGCAGAGGAAGGCATCAAGAAGGGAACATATGCTGGAGCTATTTTCTTTCCTTCTGACTTGTCGGCTAATATTCTAAATATTAACTACCAGAACCCACAGCCAATAAAGCTAGAGTATAAGATCAGTAACAAGCTGAACAAAGCATCTCATGATGGAACACAAGATCGTGTCTTTGAGACATACAAGAAATTCAACGATAAGCTCGCATACGCATATGTTAACGCGATACTTGACGAGGTGGAACTAGGACAGTACAACGTAAGTGCTATCTTTAATAATGATGGTAGCAACCTGGCAGCTGCGAGAAAGCTTGCATCTGGAAATTACAATGCAGATTTCAAAATGCCTAACATGCCTGAACAGAATGTTAAATACAATAATCAGGACACACGCAGACTCGCTGAAAACGGAAAATCATATGCGGCAGACTTAGGTGCATTATATAAAGAGGCATATGCTAAAAATTACGATACAATACGTGGTGAACTATTATCGCCAACACTGTCTAATGCTATAAATGAGAAACTCAATCTAGTAGAGCTTGATATCGATGCTGCTGTAAATTACATTAACAATGTAAATAGATATAAAGAAGCAGTAGCAAAGTACAAAGAGGAAGTAGATAAATATCTTGCTACAGGAACAAACCGTGCTGATTTAGACGCTGCTAGAACAAAGGTCGATACTGCAGAGAGAATAGTTACGGATTCTGCTCCATCGTCATCCGATATAGCAAATCATAAAAATGATTTAGTAAATGCCGTTAGAAACTATCAAGGAACAATGGGTCACCTGTCATCGAATCTAAGACCAGAAATCATGACAAGGACTAGCCTGGCGGGTACAACCTCATCAGGAGAAACATACGAAAGGGCAATACAGAACAGAGTGAATGACTTCCTACAGATTCTGAATAGCACAACAGAGCAGCTTAATAGTGTTCAGAATGAGAATGTTTCGAAGCTAACTGCGGCATATTCAGAAAATAGCAAGTTCACAATGGATACTGTAAAAGTTATGAACGAGACAAATGCTAAGAACCATGCAGCGCTTGATGCATCGGTAAATGCATTCAATAGAACTGCTGAAGCAAACAGCCTTGATACAAAAACAAGACTCAAGGCATTTAGCGAAATTCTGTCCAACGCTAAGGTTGAAGGCAGAGTAAGCAGTGATGTTATAAAGTTTTTAATACAGCCAACAATGCTGGTTGAAAAGAAGTAAAGCAAAGTCACTAAGGAGGAAGACATGACACAGATTAGACTAAATGCAGAAGGCCTATCACAGGCAGCTTCAACTCTCAGATCACAGGGCAATGAGCTCGAAGGGCTTATTACACAGATGCAGAACGTTATTAACGCTCTACCTGATAGCTGGGAGGGTGCAGCTGCTAACGCATATGTCGAGCAGTTTGCCGGACTAAAGCCAGGACTAGATGAGACTAGAGCGCTAGTTGAGACAATCGCTAGACAGATTGATCAGTCTCTAGCTGCTGCACAGGAACTTGACGCAAACATTGCAGGACAGTTCATATAAGCATTGTTGTCCTTCGGCATCTTATGGTGCCGAAGGATTTTTTGATGTTTAGGGGGTTAATATAACCGCTTATCAGAATTAATTTGGAGGTTAATATAATCTCTAAGTAGAATTATAAGGAAGGAATAATGAACATTACTGATAAAGTAAAGGGTAGAGGTAATGTGAATCGTATCGTTTTGATCACAACGATACTTTTTCTGGTGTTCACAGCATTCTCTTCCATATATGCATATGCAGATGGAACAGGCATATCACTAGATCCTGAGAGCATAAGTGGAGAGCATGGAAAAGAGGGGAATATTCTATCTCAATACGGATTCGCTGTCTTTACTGATGAAAGTATGGCGAATATGAAGGATATTAAAGAAAAGAAAGAAGCGGACCAGAAGCAGATGGTTTCTAATCTGTTTGCCGTAGATTGGCAAGGGACAGGAAGCTATGATAAAGAGGTTCGAGATACTATAAATGAAGGGAAGCTATTTACGAAGGTAAACACGGGAGTAGAGAGCTCTTCGAAGACGGGGCATATCGGCATAGACACGATGGAAGTTGTAGATGTATTGATCGTAGGAACTATGATGTGTATTATCTCGGTAATATTTATTAGGTGGAGAAGGAAGAAACATGAAAATATCCATAACAATAGCGCAAGGTGATACTGAAGCTAGCGTAATTATAGATGACAGGAGAAGAATCTCCGATGTTATAGGTGAGCTTGCACGACAGGGGTATTTACCAAGAGATTGCAAAGCTTTCATGCGATCGGCTGTACAGGAGCGTGTAATTAGCACTATTAACACCTTTCAGGAAGAACGAATTTATTCGGGTGATAAAATTACGGAGATAGAGTAACTATGATTAAAATAAAAAAGAAAAAGAAAGCTGAGAGTAGTCCAGCTATTAATATAGAAGAAGCTAGCAGCGATAAGAATTATACTATACGCCACTTGAAGACGGACTACCCCGTTGGAGAGGATAGAATTAAGCAACTTGCACTTACAAGTAAGAGGCTTGTTCCGTGTGAGATAACGAGTGAGGATGACTACTATGTGTTTTCCTATGATACAAAGGGACTTAAGACGCTCGATAGGGTAAAAAGTGCAAGATTGATTGATAAATATGAGCTTTTGATCAACGTGAGCTTCTTGGAGGAGCTTACTGATATATACTCATTTTCGCTTAATCCAGACAATTTGATGATTGATATAGGCTTTAGAGCATATGTACTGGATAGAACGTTCCAGACAAATGACAGTACTTTCTTAGCCGAGTATAAGGCTCTTGCCGGAGCAGTGCTCGATGGGTCGCATTCGTATGAAGATTTTTTGAAAGGGGGAAATGATTTATTCTCCCAGACGGATGTGCTAAGCAAGGTACTAGCTGCAGATTCGTTAAACGGAGTAGTAAAAGCGGTAACTGAAGCGGCAGCTATTGAGCAGAAAAATTTAGACGAAAATTTCGTCACAGTGAAGAAAGAGGATATAGCAAGACACAAGGTACTGCTACCGGTACTATGTACCATCATGATTATCGCACTTGCGCTCCTCGGATACGAATATTTCTATAAAGGCAGAACTAATAAGAAAATCTTGAATGCTACAGAACAGTATTTTGCTGAAGATTACGGTTCGGTTGGTAAGACGCTAACATCGATTAATGAAGGGAAAATGACGGATTCCACAAGATATATGGCAGCGGTTTCAGCCGTCAGAAGCAGTGGGCTTACTGCAGCGCAGAAGGATAACATTTTAAAGGCTATCAATAGATATAAGACGAACAAGGATTACCTAAACTACTGGGTGATGATTGGAAGAGAAGACTATATCGCTGCTGACGATTATGCTCAGAAGTTTGGAGATAATGAGCATCGTGTATTTGCACTAGCTCAGAGGCGTGCACAGGTGAGCAAGGATTCATCAATGTCAGGTGCGAAGAAGACGGCGACGATTAACAAGTTAGATGAAGAGATTAAAAAGCTTCTTGAAGCAATAAAAGAAGACAAGTATGGTCTGACTAACAAATCGGGAGCATCGGGAGCATCGGCGCAATCAACTACCGAGGCAAGTAGTTCTAATGCGAGCAGCGCAAATTCAAGTGGTGATAATTCAAGCGACGAACCGAAGCTTCTTAATTAGAAGCTTCAATCATAAATATATTGCAGTAGGAAGATAATATGGATTACAGACTTTTATTGTTCGAAGATGACAAGTATACGGAGAGGGTAATAGATGGAAAGTCGCTCGGTGAGGTGACGCTATTTTGCCGTGCCATTAATGAAGCGGGAGAGACAGAACTTGCACTTCCAAGCCAGTACGAAGCGCTTGCTACAAGAGGGAAGCAAGTGGTGAAAATAGGGAATGCGGCGTCATGCGTAATTCGGCCTAACTCCGAAACTCCTTACACCGTCATAACAGGCAGAAGCCTCGAATCACATGGAGAAGTCTATGTTAATGGAGAAAAAGTTGCAGTGGCAGATCTTACTCCAGGAGATAAGATTCTGATTGGCGAAACTGAATTTATATACCACGAAGAGTGGCTAGAAATATGCGGAGTTTGTGGAGAAACATACGAAACAGATCTGATTTCATATATCGGCAAGCCAGAGCGTTTCGAAGATTTTCCAATATACAAGCGTTCACCTAGAATAATCAAGACAGAGCCTTATGCTAAGATTCAGATTAAGACACCAGATAAAGAAGAACGTCAGAAGAGAGGCGAACTCGTTAAGCGCATACTTCCTAGCTGCGTGATGATAATAGCTACGATTCTCATGAGCGTGTTCATGAGACGTGGCATGTTCATGATGGTTATGGTTGCGGCAACAGGTGCAACCATGATAATCACGGTTGTTACGTATTTTGATGATAAGAAAGCTAAGGCTGCAGAGAAAAAGGAGCGCACCGAGGCATACGAGGAGTATCTACTCAAGAAGAGGAAAGAACTCTATGATAGAACCGAAGAATTTAAGGAGTCAAAGAGGTACCATAACCTAAGTCTAGTGAAGATCGAGGACGAGGTAAAGCACTATTCAAATAGGATTTACGAGAGGAATTTCAACGATGAGGACTTCTTAACCGTATCGCTTGGCACAGCACCGGGAGTGCCTAGCTTCAAAATCGAGTGTGATGATGAAGGGTACGGTAGAGCGGGAGACAAGCTGTATAATGAGATGCTTGATATATATAATAATTTCAAAGATGTTCAAGACATCCCATATGTCGTTGATCTCAAGAAATCTCACCTAGGAATCGTTGGAAGGCCTGAATACTGTAGAGCGAGACTGAGAGATATCGTAACACAGACGGCATTCTTTCAGAGTTACCACGATGTCTGCATCGTGCCTGTTGTCGGAGAGGCAAATAGCTCAGAATATGACTGGATGCACTGGTTACCGCATACAGAGATTAGAAGTATCAATGTTTCTGGCGTAATCATAGGGGAAAATCAGAGAGATCAGGTGCTCGGGCATATCGCAAGAGAACTCAAGGCGAGAAGCTTGACCCGCGATGAGTCGAGGAAGGAAACTAGATTCACTCCTCATTATGTATTTCTCATCGATGAGTCAAAACTGATTATAAACCACAGCATCATGGAGCACCTCAAGGAGGAAGGCTCGGAGCTTGGATTTACCCTTATATACATAACGCAGACGGAGAAGAATCTGCCCGAGAATGTTAAGACGATACTAGAAGTAGAGGCTAAGAACGAGGGCAAGCTTCTCATGGACGAAGGGCATCTTATCAATAAGAAGCTCGAGTTTGACATGGCAAATATTGACTATGAGACATTTGCAAGACGCCTAAAACCGCTCATTCATAACAAAGGCGTTACCACGCAGATTCCAGAGAATATTTCGTTCCTTGAGCTATACGGCGTGAAATCACCTGCGGAAATAGATGTCAGGAATCTATGGAACAGCAACGCGACTCATAGGTCGCTATCGGTACCTCTCGGTGTACGTGGCAAAGGAGATATCGTAACACTCGACTTACACGAGAAGGCGCATGGACCACACGGACTTGTCGCGGGTACGACGGGCTCCGGAAAGTCGGAGATATTGCAGTCGTATATACTGTCTTTGGCATGCAACTTCCATCCTCACGATGTTGGATTCCTGCTCATAGACTATAAGGGCGGAGGAATGGCAAACCTGTTTAGGAAACTGCCACATCTGCTCGGAACAATTACGAACCTTGACGGGGCAGAGAGCATGAGAGCGCTCGCATCTATCAAGAGTGAGCTCAAGAGGCGTCAGGATGTATTTAATAGGAATGGTGTAAACAACATAAACAAGTACTCGGAGAAATTCAGAGCGGGTCAGGCGACAGAGCCGATGCCACACCTATTCATAATCTCCGACGAGTTTGCCGAGCTCAAGAAAGAGCAGCCGGAGTTCATGGCAGAGCTTGTGTCGACAGCGAGAGTCGGCCGAAGCCTAGGAGTGCATCTCATACTTGCGACGCAGAAGCCTACGGGCATAGTAGACGACCAGATATGGAGTAACTCCAGATTTAAGCTGTGCCTCAAGGTGCAAAACGAGGCGGATAGCCGCGAGCTTCTACACAGCGGGGATGCAGCTAATATCACAAATCCAGGACGTGCGTACCTGCAGGTAGGAAACAACGAGATATTTGAGTTATTCCAGTCTGCATATAGCGGAGGTGCATACAGCATTGAGAAAGAGCAGGGCGAAGCCGATGAAAGGATTTTCGTTCTCAATGAGCTCGGTCAGGGCCGACTCATAAACGAGGATCTGAGCCTGGGCGAATCGAGCGACATAAACAAGGTTACGCAGCTCGATGCAGTTGTAGACCATATCAGGGATATATACGAATCAGAACCATGCGCAGAAGTTTCTAAACCGTGGCTACCACCGCTTGCTGCGGAGATAATAAACCCTAATATTGCTAACATCAAAGTGGGTGAACTACCTGATACTTCATTTGATGTCGGCATTATTGACATGCCTGACAAGCAGAAGCAGGAAGTGTATACTCACGATTTTTCTAAATCAGGAAATATGGCGATATTTGGCACATCCAAGGTTGGAAAGTCGACGGCCGCGACGAATGCGATTCTATCGCTTGCAGCTAAGAATTCGCCAAATACACTTAATATGTACATCGTGGACTTCGGTAACACGGCACTTTTTGCTCTTAAGGATTTGCCACAGGTTGCCGACTATATCTCCTTTGACGACACGGAGAAGTTCAGAAAGCTAAGGAATATTCTTTCAGATGAGATATCTGCGAGAAAGAAAAAGTTCGCCCGCTATAATGTCACAAACCTAGAGATGTACAATGCTTCCGGCAGTGAAATCATGCCGGCGATTGTCGTAGTTATCGATAATTATGATGTCATCAAGGAGATTGATTATGATCTAGAGAACTACTTCACCCAGCTGACAAGAGACGGAGTCGGAGTAGGAATCTACACACTTGTGACGGCAACAAGAGCCAACGCTATGAAGTATGCGGTGCTAAATAACTTTGGTGCTAGAATCTGCAACTTCATGTCCGATAGCAGCGAGATAGTGTCGCTTATCGGACGCAGCGAGTACAAGCTGTCAGATATTAAGGGTCGCGCTCTAGTGAGCAAGGATAATGTGTATTTGATGCAGGAGTTTTTGCCAGCAGATATTTCCGATGCTGTAAATTATAGGGATAGAATCAAAGAAATGGTAGCAGCAATCTCTGCAAGATATACCGAGAGAGCAAAAGCTATACCAATGCTTCCTGAGAAGCTCGAGTTCTATGACCTACTCCAGAGAAAGGATAATAATAGAGGCATTGCGCTGGGACTAGATAACGAAGATGTGTCGGTGAGATACCTTCCAGATGCATCACCTTTCCTAATAGTTGGAACGACAGGAACTGGTAAGACCAATATGCTTAAAGTGATATATAATCAAGTTAAGTCAGAAAATGTATTCCTCGTAGATTCTCGCTCAGAGGATTTCTATGATGTTGCAGGTGAACTATGTGATAAATACCTTAGCAAGGAATCTGAAATAGATGAATTTATGTATAGACTCGGGGTGCTTATAGAGGAGCGAGAGAGACTTTATGAAACTAGTGGTAAAACCATGAAGTCTAAAGATTTCTACGCAAGTCTGGAGCCAGCTTATCTACTTATAGATGATGTTACGAGACTATCTCAAATGAAGGGGATTGATATTGCTCAGAATGTTTCAATTTTTGAAGCCGCAATAATGACAGGGATTAACATTGTTGCAACTATCGATGGTAGACAGGGTTATACAACGAATTCAATCCTTAAGGTTATAAAGAATACTGTAGATGGAATAATACTTGGAAATCCACAAAGTCAGCAAGTTTTTACGGTTAGTGGAGGTAAGCTAAAAACAGGAGTTGATTTAGGATATATATATAGCGGTGGGGCAATGACTAGTATCAAAATTCCGCATATAGAAAGCTAAGTTGGAGGTGTGTGTTGAACAGATTAAATTAGAATAAAAAAGTAGTAGATGAAAGGCTTAAGCTGTATCCTAACTTAATTAGGATGCAGTGTTCTGATGCTGAAGATGCATTAACTAAAGAGATGGAGAAGCTAGATAGGGTTTTAGATTCAATCGATAGATTTGCAATTGATAATTCTAATTCAGGCAAAGCTATTGATGCGGTAAAAGCACACCTTAACGAATATAAGCTGGTGATTACTGCTCAGAAAAGTGCCTGCGAAGGTGACATCTTTGATTACAGAAAGTTTAAAGAAGATGTAAAATCTGAGATACTGCTTGGCGATGAGATAAATGAGAAGTATAGATATGCGGCCCATATGTATAATGAAAATATGGAACAAGCTGAAAGTTATATGAAAAAATATCAAGATGGAATATCTCCATGTATGACATTATACTATAACCAATCAAAAGATTATGAGAATCTTGCAATGGTATATAAGAGACAGGCAGCCGTATGGGAAGAAAAAGGACAGGAACTTACTGAAATTAATGCATTGACCGCAGACCCAATTACCACAAGTAAAGCACTAAAAACTAAGGTTAAAAGCGGATTGAGTGCCCTAGGGCGTGCATTTGATGGAAGCACATTCAAAAGCTGTATAGGAAGTGAATGGATTAACGGTATAAATTCCGATATGAAAAACATGGCACAAAAGATGGCCATCGGTAATGGTAAACTAGAGGGGAAAAGCGATGCTGAGATAGCACGCATATGCAAAAAGCCTTATGCTGATATGACTACTCTTGAGAAAATGGAGTGGCAAAATATTGAAAATTACATCGTTAATTGCAATATAGACTCAAAGAAGAAGGTAGATTTTATAAATTTGGTTTTGAAGAGCTGTACATATAAGAAGGGAAGGCTACCGAATTCTGCAATCACTGAATATGAGTTCAATGATAAAATTCCTAGGATAAATAAAGCACTTTACTCTAATCTTACTGTTAATTCGCCTGATTCAAAGATACGAAATTCAATAGTCTGGGGCTATTTGCAAAAGACTAGCTCGATTTGTGGAATACCAAGAATTAAGATACGAGATATTTGCTATGACGAGGATAAGGTAAAGGGTTGCATAGATGTAACTGTATATGACAAGCGAACATTTTTTTCACCACAATATTCTGAAGAAAAACTTGAGTATACAATATTTCCAATAAGAAACATTAAACAAGAATTAGGGCGTGCAGATATAGAAAAACACTATAGCACCGCAAAGGGTGATCAGATAGAGAAAAAAATAAAAATAAACACTGCTGCAACGGCTTTGATGGGGGTGGGAGAACTGCCAGTTAAATATGGAATGACAATTCCATTTAGTATAGTAAGTACCTACTTCGATGAAAAGGCTAATGCTAAGACACATTATGATACTGCGAGCTTTGTTGAACGTTTATCAAAGTTAAAAAACGAAAACTGCAAAGGTATGATTGTAGAAAATCCCAAATGTTATCCCCATTTAGAATTAATAAGCGATAAAGAATCAGATAGTGTTGTAAAATCCATAACGGGAAAGTTAAGTGATGGGATAGAAATAGTTGAAAAAGGAGTGAAATTAGTTGATGAAGATTAGAATTAGAAAAAAATTTATACATATGAAGTATGTTGTCAGAAAAAATGTTACTGAACCTTCTATCGATTTTGTTCCAAATCCTGTATTAAATTTATATTTGCTATAAAATTCCCCTATGAGGGCGGCAAAGGCATCAGAAAACATCAGAATTATAAGCGGAAGAGCATACATTACCTTATTATCACTTGAAACAAGCCATAATCCCAAAATACTCATAATAAAGTATATATCTCCGAAAGTTTTTCTATTTTTTGTTTCCAGCACCTTTTTAAATCCTGTCACCTTATGTTTCATAACCCTTATGGAGACGAGCAATACAAGAAATACTACTCCAAGTATTATAACTGAACTTTTTCTTTCAAAGATAAAAGGAAGAGTCAAGCCTCCAATTCCTGAACCTATATGCAAAATCTTCCTTATAAATTCTGAATTAAGTTTTTCACTTTTTTCAAGTTTGTTAAGCAGAAGAAAAAACAGTATAAAAGCCACTAGAACTAGTATAATTTTAATTATTTCCATGTTTTATCACCTTTTCCACTACAAAATCTGTATAGAAAAATGTCATATCCCTTTTGTGAAGTCTACTATCAAGTTCCTTCATTCTTTCGAATTTTTTCATATTTTTTTCTTTTCCGGTAACTGCTATTTCACTATCCGTCTCTTTATAAGCAAGTTTTTCTGAATTTCTTTCAACTATTAGGTTCCAGTATGCCAGTAAGGCATTGTCTTCAGCGTTGTCATAAATTTTTTCCATTAATTTGCTGTAATTTTCAGCTGACATATACTCAAATATGTCGCTTAAGTTAAATTTATTTATTTTATAATCAATCTTATCCAGATATTCTTCAACAGAACTTTGTATAATTTCCACCTTATGAAGATTTTTTCTGATTTTA
>ERZ773214.154-NODE-154-length-48706-cov-12.650079_pt1 | contig 48706 bp, 42 predicted proteins | sample MGYA00511238_ERZ773214 | MGnify/ENA primary metagenome ERZ773214 (study PRJEB29015, sample SAMEA2738157) | human oral metagenome | biome: human oral; feature: human-associated habitat; material: saliva | place: China | collected 2259 ... | reverse complement strand
TGCCTGTAAAGCCTACCTCCTGCGTGTGAAGCTCAATCGTGGCGAAGCGATGAGCCGTGAGGAAAAGGATTGGCTATGCGAAGCCGTGAACAGCAACACCTACTTCCGCACCGCAGTCCCCGTGATGGGCTACCGCTTTGACTTCTTCGATGTGCTGAAAAAGTACTTGGTCAAGCAATACGGACAATGGGCAGAATACTATGCCCCTGACCGCACCAGCCTACGTAAGCACCTTTATGGACGTATCAACCAGATTGTAGAAATCTCTAAATACTAACGACAATGAGCGGAACAGAACAATTCACCCGTACTATATCTGAGTACCTCAACCTACGAGCAGCTACAGACCCTCTGTTTGCGCCCAAACTTATGAAGCCACATAAGAACATTGAGGACTGCATCACCTACATCCTAAGGCAGGTACAACAGAGTGGTTGCAACGGCTTTGAGGACGATGAAATCTACTCTATGGCGGTACACTACTATGATGAGGACGATTTAGAAGTGGGTAGCCATGTCGCCTGCCATGTGGTCGTCAATCATGCCATAGTCCTCTCCGAAGAAGAGAAAGCCGAAGCACGCAAGCAGGCGATACAGCAGTATCAAGCCCAAGAGCTACGCAGGTTGCAAGAGCCGAAGCGAGTGAAATCCAAGACGAGCACCGAGAGTGAGCAAGCCCAACAAGCCTCTCTATTTGATATGTAGCCTATGAAACCGAGAAACAAGTTTGAGCAAGCCCTCCTCGCTCAGAGTAAGTACCTCCGCCCGATAACGAAGACACAGACGCAGTGGGCATTCCGTGAGTGCATTGAGCACTATGCCTATCGTCTACCCAAGGGTAAAACTACTTGTATGGATTGTGGCCATTCGTGGCAAATGATTGAGCCTACCGAGCATTACACCTGCCCTCAGTGTGGAGCAGGCTTAGAGGTCATAACGACAAGGGCGAGGAAGTTAAAGCAACGGCAGTATTTCACAGTACTGACTACTTCGGGAGGGTATCAAGTCTTGCGTATGTACTTGCTTATTTCGGGTATGGAGAAAGGCTACCAAGCCACCTCCTCCGTTATGGAGATTGGGCAGTATTGGTGGGATGAGCGTGGTAGGCAGTCGATTATCGCCGTACAGCGGACGATGGGGCATTATATAGATAGCTTTGCCTACTATTCGCCTATGGCTATTCGTCGGGACAACGAAGCCTACCGCTTCGTCGCCCGTTGTCCCTTATGCCCTAAGGTTAAGCTAAGCGATACCCTAACGAGAAATGGCTTCGAGGGTAAGTGCTATGGCATTGCTCCCACGAGCCTTATCCCAGCCCTCCTTACAGACAGCAGAGCCGAGACCCTACTGAAAGCTGGACGCACCGAGCATCTTGCTTACTTCCTCAGCTGTCCAAGGAATTGGGATGCCTATTGGCCAGCCTACAAAATCACACTCCGAAGGGACTATGACATTACAGACATCGCCCTATGGTGCGACTACATTGACATGCTCATAAGGCTTGAGCGAGACATACACAACGCCCACTACGTTTGCCCCGAGGATCCACAGCAAGCCCATAATGAGATCCTCCGAAAGTTACGGGCCCGACAAGAGCGAGAACAAGAAGAGCACAAACGACAGAAGGCGCTGGAAGATGAAGCACGATTTCAAAAACTCAAAGCCCCGTTCTTTGGGATTGCCTTCACTGATGGCACCATCCAAGTTCGGGTACTGGAGAGCGTGCAGGAGTATATCCAGGAAGGACAAGCTCTACACCATTGCGTATTCACTAATGAGTATCACCTCAAGGAGAAGAGCCTTATCCTATCGGCTCGCATTGAGGGCAAGCGGATAGAGACTATTGAGGTATCGCTTGAAACGATGCAGGTCATCCAGTGTCGTGGCTTGATGAATCAAAACACCGAGTACCACGAGCGCATTATCGAACTCGTGCATCGCAACATCAAGGAGATACAAAGTCGTGTAGCATAAGCCATAACACCTAAAAATAAAAGCCCCGAAGCAATTTACTTAATCGCTTCGGGGCCTCTTTCCTTTGTCTTTGAAGCGAGCAGGCGACCAAAAGAAAAGAAACAAAAGAAAGTCGCAAATGGAAATCCCCTTATGTTCGCATTTATATCTTGTTTTGCAACCAATCACTCATATACACCTCAACGATATTTCCATGATAACAAACATGATATGAATCATATACAAACCATTTGTCCCATCTATCATCCTGTGTGACGAGAAGTTTTTTATAGATTGCTCCAGAGATTACGATGGGATTGTCAAAAGTGTTATTACCATGGGCACATAAATTGCTTGCTTGATTAACGACATCACCCATCCAAACTACCTCGTTAATTGTAGAGCCTTTATGACCTGCTTTTATCATCAAAGCACGTCCATAATCAGCTCCTATTCCAACATTAAAGGTTTGATAGCCTTTCTTCTGCAGCTTGAAGTTGAGAATATTAATTAAACTATTTACTTGTGCACAACTGACTAGCACATCTCGAATATCAGCTTGATCGGGGGTATCAAACACAGCCCAAACACAGTCTCCTTGCACATTGACTTCTCGACAGTTCTCGTCCCCATTGAAAATAGCTACCACCTCAGAAATGAAACTACGATAAATTTTTGCAAGAACAGGACGATTATGTCGTAACTTACTGCTATCACGAATATCTACAAAAACAGCAGTACAATTGACATAAAACCCATTGGTATGAGTCAGTCTACTCCGACATGGGATAGAACCTACTTCCTGATAAGATTTGTTATCAGCATCGAGAATCTCATCAATTCTAGACAAAGAAAGTTCAAAATTATACCTTTTATAGTTTGTCTCCATAGATTATTTAAACGAACAACAATGACACATACGTTAAGCACAGAAATAGCATCCCCCACGAAAAAAAGGACAAAGCCTTGTTATATGAGTCAAACTTATCTGCACAAATCTTGGAGTTGACATACAGCTGTGAGGCTAAATCCTCTTCAATAGCTAAATCCTTTGATGGATTTTCTAGTGCCTTCTTATACTCTTGATACTCCATCTTAGATATGCTACCAAAAAAAATAAGAGATTTTTCAGGAAGCCCTTGAGCCTTAAAATCCGAAATAGAAATCCGTCCCGACAAAGTTTTCAATAAACAATAGACTGATTTCCCTACGAACCATATCGATAGAAGCACAAAAAAGAAGCAAAGAGCTCTCATAACGGAGAATGCACCTTCTCCTTTTTCCCAGAATTGGAGAAAAGGAGGAAACAGCGTTTTATAAGCTCTAGGTACAAAATCTGATGAGAATAAAAGAGGAAAAGCCACCCCAACAAATGCAAGCAAGATACTTGCCTTTTGATCGCAGTTATTGATCCAGCCAATAACTCTATCCAGCCTCTTTTGGAGTTCCTCCTGTTCTATGCCTCTCGCTTGACTCTGTTCCATAACATCTAAGTATGATGGCAAACTTAAGACATTTACGGCAACGAAACAAGCTTGAGCATATTTTGATAAGCAGAAGAAACAATAGCCTTTTCTACATTATAATCAAGGGCAATACAGAGGTATGTGTGCTATGCGCTCAAAAGCACTGGATCTACCCGCCTCTCCTCTACATCAGAGCCCCCTAAGTGAGCAATACTTAGCCTTCTCACTCCGCTTCTGCTCCCTTCTTACTATTGAAAGAAAAGGTCTGTTGTTGCCCCTTACCAAAGTTATCCTCGATGTACACGTCGATGATCTGTCGATCAGTTGACTGCGAGGTATAGTACAGGCGAAACTCCTCACTCACTAGGGGATAGCGGTCATTAGGCTTGAGTGCTGCGCCTTTATCTAGCCTCAGCATCCCCTTACCCTCGCTTTGGAAGTAGCGGAGGGTATAGCGGGCCCCAGCAAAGCGACCAGCTCGTTTGAGGGAGCATCGTATCTCAGCCGTTTCGCCCCTACGGATATCCTTCTGGACGGGCATCGTCTCCAGCATGAAGTCATAAGCCTGCTGTACCTCCAGCTCGCGGTCACAAGCAGAGAGACAAAGGCTCACTAGGGCAAGTAGCCCCACAGCCCACAGCGTATTCACAAGTTTCTTTTTCATTGTTCGTCTTCAGTCTATAGGTTAAAGCGCAGTCCCAAGGCAAGGGCGGGACGAAAGCGATGCAGATCAGAGCCCAGGAGCAGTCGCCCCTGAGCCTTGAGGACGAGGAGCAGCCTATCCGAGAGGAAGCACTCAATAGAGCTATGCACCGCCCCGCCATAGACGAGGCGTGAGCGGTCTAGAAGCGTCGCCCCATCAGGAAGGAGCATCTGCCCCTCATTGAGTTCCTCATAGCCCCCGAGGGCAGAGAGCCCTAGGTAGGTAAAGATATTCTTACCCCTATCCGAGAGAAGTGGCTGCATATAGCCCAGCAGTAGGAACACATCACGCATCGGAACGTCATAGTCACGATACGCGAGTCGCTGCTCTTCGTATTCAGCCAAGAGGAAGGCATAGCTAGCTCGCTTGAGGTACTTCGTAAGCGACACACCAGCCCCCCAGTGCTCTTTGCTAAAGACCTTCTCTCCCTTGATCAGTGGCACGGACGCGATGACCTCAATCCCTTGTTGCTTCGGGATGAGTCGCTGTGCATTTGCAGAGATGAATCCACAGACAGCACAAGCGAGGAGTAAAGAAAACTTCTTCATAGGTTACCACTTGAGCTTAAGATTGTCAATCTTTCTGGCAAGAAGAAGGTCTTCCTCATCGAGGTAGAAAGCAAGCGTGCGTCCGCCACCTCGTTCGTAAAGCCTTACCTCAAGCTGTTTGTCTTCCGAGAGGGTAAACTGCTCGAGCACGAAGATCGTGCGCTCGCATCCTTCTGCTCGCACTCGAGTCACCTCGTGGTAGGCTCGTAGCGGCTGCAGGACCTGCTCCTGGATGGCCGTACGTCGAGCCACCTTCTTATCGACGACCTTGAAGCTGATGAAGTCCACCGAGTAAGGAAGGTTCGTCTCATTGTTGATGCGGGTATGTAGGTAGAGTAAGCCGTTGTGTGCATAGAGGCTACGAAGGAGGAAGCGTATTCCAAACTGGCGTACCCCGATGTGTTTGACCGTCCGCTCATCATTCTGATGAATGGTCTTCATCATCAGTTTCACGAGGATGGGCGACTCACTCCCCAGCTCCTTGAAGTAGATGTCGGCACGATTGCTCGGTAGCCTACCCTCCGTGCTTGATAAGAAGTCCGCCATCTCGACGCTGAGCTTCTCGGGCTCTTCGGCATACTTCACATTGAAGGCATAGAAGGAGCCATCTTCACAGATGACACTCATATTCGTCTCCGTCTCAAAGTCACGTACGGCGGCCTTGACACGCAGGACATTCTCCGCATCCTCCGCTTTCCCTGCGATGAGCTTGTTGCTCCCGAGGTCTACGTAGCGGATAGCGGAGGGGAAGATCAGGTGCGAGGTCTTGTCAAAGGTGACCTCAAGACCATAGGGCAAGACCACACGCCCCGTGGGGATGGTCTTGCTCATCCCTTGATAGAGATCGCCCGTGGAAAGGGGACGATAGCCCGTCTGAGCTCTCAGACTATCGGTCGTAGTATGAGCATGGGAGGTAGTCATACTCGCCCCGAAGAGCAGGGCGGAAAGAATCCATTGCTTCATTGTTATAGTGCTTTTGCTGTTTACTTACTGGAAACTAAGAAGAGACGATAGCCTCCTTTGAGGGTAACTTGAAGAGTACGGAGCTTCTTCTGAAGGAGCTGGCTTGCACCCTGCATCACGCCACGAGCTGCCTCGGAGATGATCTGATCTTTTGCCGAGCTCGCAAAGGTGAAGGAAGTGCCTACCGAGCCCCCTATGTTAGCCCCTACCTCCTTCAGGGCAGAGACCTGCTCTGCCCCCGGGATATAGATCCCCTCCTGCCCATCAAGATCATAGGCCGAGAGCTTGACGGGGATAATCCGCCCACCGATCTCGATGCTCTTAACGAGGAGCTGCAGGCGATTCCCTCCGAGCTTAGCTTGAGCTATCAGCAAGCTCTGTCGTGGGATACGTAGCTCGCCGATATGGGCGGACTCTAAGAGGCGCAAGGCCACATAATTTCCCTCCCGTAGTGTCGTCGTATGATCGACCACCATGGGCAGCGTGTTGCGCTGGACGGAAGAGGGCTGAGCAAGCGCCGAGTGAAAGTCTAGATGACGCTCCTTGCTCCCGTACTCTTGCATGAAGGTTGAATCGGCCATGGGCTGAGCTAGGCTAGAGACCATGTGCTTGGGCTCTGCAAGGACCTCCATCCTGAGCTCTTGGGGAGTGCTCTCCGCTTCTGGATCTACGATGGGCCTTTCTTCTGCTCGAAGAAAGGCTTTGGCTGGAAGCTCCCCGCCCTTGGGTAGATACTTGGAGGCCATCTGATAGCTTCGCTCCATCAGACGAAGCTGCTTTTCCTCCTCGTCATCTTCTTCACTCTCTTTCTTACGCAGAGCTTCACGGAGATCTTCGTTCTCAGCTCGCAAAGCATCACGCTCTTCTGCATTAGGATCCGTGGCATAGAAGGAGCTCAAGAGACGCTTATTCTCCTCATAGCGCTGAAGGGAGCCCTCAATCTTCGTTGAGGAAGGCTGCCCCTGCCCTTGTGCATCAAGGGAGGTGGGTTCCTCTGCAAAGTAATCCGAGAGGCGCCCAATCTCAGCTTGCGTCTCACTCTCTGAAGCCGACTTGTCGTCCAGCTCATAGCTCTTGAGCTTGTTATCGGTGAGCTGGCGCACTGTTGCCTCAGGGATATCCTTATTGAGGCCCTCTTGCTCTGCGGCTTTATCCTTATCCGAGGGAGCAAAGATGAACCAAAGGGAGAGGGCGCAGAGAAGCCCTAGCCCGCCAAAGACCAGCGCCTTACGGAGCTGCTCTTGCTGTTTCTTATCCATAGTGTGCTATCGTTTGATGAGTAATTTTCGAGAGTTCACGCCCGAGGCTATCCAGCCGAGACGGGCGGAGAGGAACATCCAGATGCTGATGCCTGGGGATAGGAGGTTGCTGTGCCACCTTCCGAGGGAAGAACACCTGAGCAATCATAACAAGGGAGCAGGCTAGATAGAGCACACTGATACCGTAGACCACATATCGACGAGCCTTAGGACTAAGCCGATCACAGTAAGCCCGAAGCCAGTAGTGCACCCCGAGATAGTAGCGATAGAGGGAAAAGCGAGTAGACATAGCCTTAGCGTTTATAGCTCCGTAGATCTTGGTTCTCACGCACAAGGAAGTGCTCCATCAGAAAGCCCTGCGGGTTATCATCTGAGCGTACAGAGTTCTGAAGCGTACAGCTCGTCACCAGGCTTCGCTCGGTGACATTACTCTGCCTTAAGATGAACTGCCTGGCGTAGGTCGTCACCTCATAAGGATAGCTCTCAAAGTTGCAGTGGATCGAGTCGATCACAATACGCTGATTGACATTGCCCGAGATCGCCCTGTTGTAGTAGCCCTGCTCCGCTAGGTCCTTGTAATAATCAAAGGCTGACTTATCACAGAGAGCAAAGGCACGAGACATATTCTCCTCGATAGCATCCTTATCGGGGGCGATACTGAAGAAGAGCTCATGAAAGCGACGGACATGCTCCCTAGCCTCCACAGGGCGATTACGCGAGGCATCTTGGCTAAGCGCCAGCATCAGCGACTTACCTTGATCTAAGACATAGATCTTCTCGCGCTGCCTTTCGGCAAAGCGGTAGGAGCTATAGAGGGCATAGCCACAGACTCCAGCACAGAGCAAGGCAAAGAGGAGGATGTAGAGACGGATCTGACGGAATGCCGTCTCGATATTCTTTAATGATTGGAATTCCATAGTGTATACTTCTCTCTGGTGTTACTAGCCTTTGATTAAAGCACCCCTGATGCGGCCACCAAGGTTGCCTATGCTGGCACCTGCTCCTGCAGCTGCTGCCTTACCTCCAGCATAAGCCCCCTGCATCCCGCGCTGAGCCACTTGATTAACATTGCGCCCATAGGAGCCGATACCGCCTCCAGCTTCAATAATCCAACCAGCAACCGTAGGTACACAGAAGTAGCCCACAATGCCAATGAGGAAGAAGACGATGTAATACCACGAGCCTGAGTCAGGCAGGTAGTTGGGATCACTTAAGGCGGAGATGTCCTTCTGAATCATCAAGACCTGGATCTTCGTAAGCAGAGCCGTAAGGATGGAGCTGACGGGCAGCCAGAGGTAAACCGAGATGTAGCGAGAGAACCACGCAGTCAAAGAGCCCGACAAGCCATCCCACACGGCAATACCGAAAACGACTGGACCTAGAATTGAGAGGACGATCAAGATGAAGGTGCGTAGCGTATCGATGATCAAGCCGGCGGCATGAAAAAGGAGCTCCATCAGATCATGAATCAGGTTCATAAACCACTGCTTCGTCTGATACGCTGCGCGCTCAGCATACATCCCCGCGATAGTGATGGCATCCTCGGGGCCAATGATCCCCATCTCCTCGATCTTCTGATCAAACTTCTCATTGGAGACCAGGTAGGCAGTCTCGGGATTACGGAGATAGGCCTCTTCCTTGAGCTTATCTCGCTTAGCAGTAAGCTCAGCAAGCGTCCCCTCCTGCTTATGGACCATGGACTCCGTCCCCTGCACGATGGGAGATAGAACGGTATTCATCGTCCCAAGAACCACCGTAGGGAAGAACATGATACAGAAGCCAAGGACAAAGGGACGAAGGAGAGGATAGACATCCACAGGCTCTGCTCGAGCAAGAGAGGACCATACTCGAAGAGCCATATAGAAGAGAGCACCCAGGCCAGCAACCCCTTTAGCAATCCCCGTCATCTCGCCTGCCAGGGGTAGCATCTCTTGGTAGGTTGAGCGGAGTAGCTCGTGCAAACTTGTAAAGTCCATAAGCCCCTTCCCTACCAGTAACGACTTACATCACTGCCATACAGACTACGAACAGCTGAGAGATCGCCCTTAGCTCGAGCACGCACATAGCTGACCGAGATGTTCTTCTGCGTGTAGTATGACACGAGCGAACGATACTCTCGGAGCGTCGTATAGATGCGATCGATCATCTGCATACGTTCACTGTCATTCATCGAGAAGACATTGCTCCCTGCGACAGACTTGAGTTCCTTGAGGCTCTCCCCGCTTTGCTCTAGAAGCTTCGTGTAGCCGGAGGCGATGGCAGCCAGCTCGGAGGGCCTGAAGTTCTTATCCTGAAGCATGCGCTTGTAGGACTTGACATAGATCTCTGAGATCTCACCTACCATCAAGACACACTCCTTGACCTTATAGGCATCCCCGATCAGATTATTGACCTTCTTCAGGGCATCGTAGTACTTCTTCGTGTCATTGTAGAGCTTCTCAATCTCTTTGAAGCCAGACAACGTATTCTTGACGGTCTTACCCGCCGTGGCAATCTCTTTGACTGTATTGGCAATATTGCCTGCAAAGTTCATGGGATCACTCACCACCCACTGAGCATGGGCTCGTGGCGTGAAAAGGCTCCATCCGAAGAGAGCCATAAAAAGGTACTTCTTCATTGTCTCTGTTGTTTTAGCTGGTTATTTCTTCTGCCGTTTTTCTTGAGCAAGGAGGCGTATCGCACCCTCAATATCGCCCCCAAGACGCTCGGCCCGCTGGAGCACCTCCAGCTTCTCGGTCTCCTCAGTTGTATAGGTGAGGTACTCCTCAAGGGAAACCTCCGTGGCATAGACTGCCGACTGCATCCCGCCTAAACCAATCCAGACCTCCTTGTAGAGGCGCTGGGGATCATTACTCTGATTGATGGAAAGGATTTGGCTCTTCTCCTTCTCCGATAAGCCAAGCATCGCCTGTATGCCATCGAACTTGGTCATGTACTTGCGCTGGTCCAAGAGGATCTTACAGTCCGAGTTGTTGATGATACTCTCCTTGACGATTGGCGACTGTATGATGTCGTCCACCTCCTGCGTCACGACAATAGCCTCACCAAAGTACTTGCGCACCGTCTTATAGAGGTACTTGATATAGTCCGCCATATTGGCCGAAGCAATCGCCTTCCAAGCCTCCTCGATAAGGATCATCTTGCGAATACCCTTCAAGCGACGCATCTTATTGATGAAGGCTTCCATAATGATGATGGTCACCACAGGGAAGAGATCTTTGTTGTCCTTCACCTGGTCAATCTCAAAGACGATGAAGCGCTTAGACAGGAGATCAATATTCTTATCCGAGTTCAGCAGGAAGTCATAGCGCCCACCTCGGTAGTACTGCTTAAGCGTCGTAAGCAGGTTATTGATATTGAAGTCAGAGAGCGTGACCTGGATCTCCCGCTGCTTCATATCCTCTCGATATACATCTCTCAAGTACTCATAGAAGGTGTTGAAGCAGGGCACAACACGATGATCAGCCTTCAGAAGCTCGATATAGGCATTGACCGCCGAGCCTAATTCACCTGCCTCCGTCTTAGTAATCCGCTCCTCAGAAGACTTCCAGAGGGTAAGTAGTAGCGTACAGATGCTCTCGCGCTTCTCTACATCGAAGACATAGTCATCGGTGTAGAATGGATTGAAAGAGATGGGCTGCTCATCCGAGTAAGTGAAGTACACCCCATCATCCCCCTTGGTCTTGCGGTGTATGAGTTCGCATAAGCCTTGGTACGAGTTACCCGTATCAACGAGCAAGACGTGTGCGCCCCGCTCATAGTACTGCCGCACCATGTGATTCGTGAAAAAGCTCTTGCCACTACCCGAGGGACCAAGGATAAATTTATTACGGTTGGTGATGACGCCTTTCTTCATCGGCAAATCAGAGATATCTAGATGAATTGGCTTCCCCGACAGGCGATCAGCCATCTTGATACCAAAAGGAGAGAGCGAATCCTTATAGTTCGTCTCGGCCGCAAAGAAGCAAAGCGCTGGCTCGATGAAGGTATAGAAACTCTCCTCCGAGGGAAAATCTGCAGCATTCCCTGGAATGCCTGCCCAATAGAGCGTCGCCGTATCGATGGTATTGTGCCGTGGCTTGCACTCCATCAGGGCCAAAGCGGAGCCAACATCGTTCTTGATCTGGCGGAGCTGATCCGCCTCACTGCTCCACGCTAGCACATTGAAGTGAGCACGAATGGAGGTCAAGCCCTGAGAGTGGGCTATATTGAGGTACTCCTGTATCCACTCCTCGTTGATCTGATTGCTTCGACTATAGCGTGCCAAAGAGTGCATGTTTCTCGCCTGCTTCTCAAAGCGCTCAAGGGTTGCATCACTATCCTCAATGAAGAGGTACTGATTGTAGATATGGTTGCAGGAAAGGAGCAAGCCCACAGGCGAGGCAAAGCTCAGACGACAGTCACTGCGATCAGTGGATAGCCGCTCATAGCGGCCATCGGTACTGACACGCGTCGGAAGATCCTCCGTATCACTAAGCGTATGCAAACAAAGTCGGTGATCCCCGACGCGGACAAGGTCCGCTCCGAGCTGAATATCTTCAAGCGAAGCATGCCCCTCCTCCGAGAGGCTGAAGTAGCGATCTAAAAGCCCAGGTCTGTCTGCCGTCCCCACAAGCTCATCCTCCGTCATACGCTCCAGACGAAGGAGCAGCGTGTCATTGATGATGCGCTCAAACTGGTCCACCGCCTCCATGAACTTGATGACGGCTTCTTTATCCTCGATCTCCTTCGGGACAAGACGCCCTCGGCAGAGCACAGAGAAGTTGCTCTGCTGAGCCATACGCTTCCTATTGCTCTTCGTAAGGAAGAGATAGACCGAGTGCTTGAGATAAGGACGCTCATTGAAGTGGCGCTCCGAGGAGCGTGCGAGAAAGCTAAGCTCTCCCTCAGAGAGCTTACCCTGATACTCCTCGCTGATGAACCAGTCTTGCTTATGTACGATGCTGAAGTTAGGAAGCACCTTGATGGCCTTATGCCATGCTGAGTGCATCGCCTCATACTCCGCCGAGGTCACGGTGAAGAGCTCGGGTAGCTCCACACGGAAGGCTACCGTGATATCGGCATCCTTACTGATCAAGCAACCTTGCTCAACAGCAAGCAGAGGGAACTTGGCCTCCAAGCTACAGGTCTTGCTCTTGTGTCTCATCTTCTGAATGATTTGAGCTGGTGGAATAAGTGTAGGACGCTACAGCGATGAGCTAAGTAGCGAGGATGAGAGCGTAGTGCCCCCCGCTTCATCAGTCCATGCTCACCATACTTGCGGTTCATAGCGAAGGTTTGCCACACCAGAAGCGAGGCACCCAATACGCCTATGCCGAGGCAGAGCAGCTGACTGACGCCAAGGAGGTAGAGCACGACCACTACGATGAAGGTCGCCAGCAAGCCTCCAGCAAAGAAGAAGAGGTACTGCGCTTTCAACCCCTTAAACTCCACCGTGCGTCCTACGCCTTTATTGATTTCCCAGCTGGCCATGGCCTACAAGAAGAAGGAACGCAGGATCGTGGCCGCCACGATGAGGAAGATACAGGCGCCGAACCAAGAGGCCGCCGTCTTACTTGTATCCGGGTCACCCGAGGAGAACTTGTTGTAGACCTTGATGCCCCCGATGAGCCCTACCACAGCTCCGATGGCATAGATCAGCTTCGTGCCAGGATCAAAGTAGCTCGTCACCATCTTCGTGGCTTCGTTGATACCTGCCATACCATTGCCTTGGGCATCCGCTACGACGGGTGCAAGGAAGAGAGCAAGTAGCAGGAGAGAAAGTTTCTTTGTGTTCATATTCTAGGATCATGAATGATTGCTATACGGGAATCACAGGTAATAGTCGAGCCCTTGCATGTCAGCTCTGGTTTCTTGACTTGGAGGAAGCGGTGCGTCCTCTTCCGTCTCAGACTCCGCCTCGCGGATAGCCTGAAGGAGCTTCTTGTGCACAGCTTCCTGTCTTAGGAGCTCTGCTTGGTACTGTGCTAAGAGGTCCGTACCCCGAAGACTTTGGAGCGACGAGGAGACCGTATCGGGGGCTTCTTCATCAAGAAGATCATCCTTCTGGCTCCACTGACTTAGGCGAAGGAGGTCACGGGAAAGAACGCTCGTAGAAGTGAGCTCAGCGCTGCTATCAGCTTCCCACTCCAGCTCCTCTCGAAGGACTTCCTCCTCATCGATCACCTCCATTGTGTAGTCCACATCCAGCTCTTCATCTTCTAGGCGCTCAGCTTCGACGTTCGACATCGTGACCGGTTCTTCGCCTTCCTCCTCAGCGCTTTGCTCCGCAAAAGTAGGCGCATTCATATTCGATTCTTCGGCCTCAGAAGACACGGGAAAAGGAGGGATAACATGGGTAGTCAAGCCCTTACTCCTAGCAACCAGCTCGTGTGCTTCTTCCACACGCTGCTGGGGCTCTTGTCGCTGGCCTATCCTTTGGCGGGATAAGCTCCTCCAGCGCTCGTAGCTGTAGGCGATACCAAGGGTAAGCCACATGATGCCCAGCAACAGGAGCACACAGAGCAGTATCGTTGTCATCATAAGGGGATCGTCGTTTTACGCCGTTGCTTAGCACTGGCTTGGTTGAGGAGCTCGCGGTGGGCTCTGAGGTGCTCACGGATGATGTTGTCGATATAGCTCACCATAGACACACGCTCATGGAGGTCTTGCAAGACACTGCGGAGGATCTCCAAGGTCTCGGCATTCATCGTAAAGGAGGTCTTCTCACGGATACGCAAGGGGACAAAGTACCTCTCACGGTATTCCTCGATCGTGGAGACCTCCTCTAAAGGTCTTAAAGCTGCTACTTGCATCGGAGGCGCCGGTAGCACCGTCTTCTCTGGCACCCTCCGCTCCTCATCTATGGGATCAAAGTCCGCTGTAGCGGACGAAGGACCTTGGAGCACTCCATCCTCTGCCATCTCTTGGAGCTTAGCATCCAAGCGCCGACGCTTCTCTTCAATCGTCGCCATCGGTCGTCGGTGTGGGGAGCTGGAGGGCACTGAGAAGCCACCCTGCTAGTTCATCGATGTTCGTCCCCGATCGAAGGGCTTTGTTAGGCGGGAGGTAAGTCGAGCGGAAGACCCCACGTGCCCCGTACATCGACAGCTCATGTGAGAAGCGATGTGCCATATAAATTGGGAAGGGGACGAGCGTAAGCCCCTCCTCCTGGATATGCTGCGTGTAATGCGTGACAAGCGTATTGCGCACCCGACGATCCACCTTATTCCACAGAAGCCAGATATCCTTAATCCGAGCCGTCTGCATCGAGACCCCCAAGTCCTGGATGCTCTTGGCATAGCTCAGACAGGCAACCATTGACTGGATATCAGGCTCCAAGGGCGAGAGGATATAATCCATCTCCAGCGAGAGCTCAAGAAGCTCCCTTGTCCCTGCATGACCAGGGAAGTCAAAGACAACCAACTGGTAGCCTTCCTCGGGGTGCTTCGCAACGAGAGCTTCCGCTTGAGCAAGTGCCTCCTGAGGCCGTGCTTTGATGATGCGGTAGGAGCGACGCTGGAGCTTATGGAAGTAAGCCTGCATATAAGTCGTCAGAGCTGGATCCTCTCCTATAGTTCCCTTCTCTCGCTCACGGAGCTTGAAGAAGGAGTCCTGGGTCAGATCACAGTCCACGACAAAGAGCGAGATACCCTCCTCATAGTAGAGCATACTGCTGAGGATCTCGGCTAGGGTACTCTTACCCACACCACCCTTTTGTGAGGAGAAACCGAGATATAAAGGTCGAGGTCGAGAACTTTGCATATCAAGCGATTAAGGACTGAACTAATTACCATGACGAGCGAGACAATAAGCGGGAGATCACTTAAGCTATCGCGAGGACTGCATCTCGAGATGTCGAGATGTCGAGATCTCGAGGTCTCGAGATATTAATTAATCGATATCTCGAGCGCTCTATCGCTCGCTCTGACTGCAAAGTAAGAGCTTAATTTACCCCCTCCCGGGAGTCAAGGAAGAGGCGGGAAAGGCAAGGATAAAGCGGGTACCACACTTATAGTAAACCACTTACATCGAGGGCGTAACTTTGCAGTGGAATAGAAACATCGTCTAACACGACCGAAGGAGACAGCCCCTCAAAGGGCTGGATACTTCATCTCAATCAACTCTTTCTACTGGCAAGGTGTGTCTTTGTAACACAAACCGCAGTTTGTAACACAAAGACCCTTGCCTCGGTACGAGGAAACACTGACCTCCAAAGTCGTCAGTAAAGAAGAAATCATATGGAAAAGCAAAGCAAACCCTCCTCAGAGAGTTTATCTCCCGATAAACCACGTTGGGACAACTGGCATATAAGGCTTCCTTGTCCTAAAGATCAGCAGAAAGTCATTGATCTCTTTGAGCGCTCGGGGGCCAAAACGAAATCAGACTTCGTGCGTGCTCGCCTCCTTGACGAGAGCTTTAAGGTCATCACCGTAGATAAATCCGCCATCGAATACTACCGGAAACTCTCCCAGCTGACGGCTCAAATACACAAGATAGGCATCCTCTACAACCAAACAGTAAAGGCTATCAACAGCTATCACTCAGTCAAGGCAGCACAGGTAATGCTTCAACGATTAGAGCAGTACTCCCAGCAAATAATCATCCTCGAGCAGCAAGCTATCAGCCTAACCCTAGACTACCGAAAGCGATGATTGCTAAGATCTCGAGCTCGGAAAATCTAGCTGGAGCCCTCGGCTACAACTTCAAAAAGGTAGTATCTGGGGACGCGAGTGTTCTCCTGGCTGAGGGCTTGTATGCCAATCCTGAAGGTGGCTATACCATAGAAGAAGTGCTTAGCGATATGCAGGCAGCTATTCCTAAGAAGTGTCGCACGAAGAATGTGGTCTTTCATTGCTCGCTTAATCCGCACCCAGACGAAAAGCTATCCGATGAACAGCTTACACAAATTGCCCAGGAGTATATGCAGGCACTCGGCTATGGCGAGCAGCCCTACATCGTCTTTAAGCATAACGACATCGAGCGAGAGCACATCCACATCGTATCACTCCGTGTCAATAGTGCTGGAGAGAAGATTAACGACAAGTTTGAGAACAGACGTAGCAAACGAATCACCGATCACTTGGAGCATAAGTATGGACTCATTCCCAGTACACCCAGCAAGGAGCAGAGGACAAACTCCCCCGCCTCCCAAGAGAACTTAACCTCGGATAATATCCGAAGTGAAATCGCGCAAACTCTGCGTGGGGTCTTAGAGCACTACCACTTCTGCTCCTTAGGTGAATTCAAGGCCATTATAGGGGGCTACCAGCTGACTGTCGAAGAGGTCAAGAACACCTACCGAGGCAGAGAATACAATGGCTTCGTCTACGCCCCGACAGACGAGGCGGGGAATAAGCTCTGCCCGCCCCTACACGCCTCTAAGATTGGAAGAGGCGTAGGATACACTGCTCTCCAGAGCAAAATGAGACAGTCCAAGCAAAGGATTAAGCCCTTCCTCCCCGAGATACGCCAGCGTGTACTGGCCGTCATGCGCACCTCCCCCCGAACGGAGGAAGAACTCTTAGCAAGCTTAGAGAAGAGCGGACTACGCTGCCTCATTCGTAAAAGTGAGGGTGGACGCATCTATGGGATCACCTTCATCGATGACATCCTTGGTATAGCACTCAATGGCTCGCGCCTAGGAAAGGGCTATGCCGCCAACCAGTTTGAAGCCTACTTCTCAGCTCCTGAGTCTAATCGCTTCTTAGACGAAAAGCTCTATGGCCACTTATCATCCCCCTGGGAGGCACCAAAGGACCTCGCCCAAAGCATTCCCCTCCTTGTGGAAGAAGGTGACAACCCCATAGAGGCGGTATTAGACGAACTTATAGGAGACACTCCCCTAACAACTGGTAACGACGATTGGAAGGAAGCAAACTGGCAGCGCAAGCTCCGTAGGCGCCATCAGCTTAGGATCAAGAGAAGAAAAGGCTGAACAAACCGCTCCACCACTCTAACTTCAACAAGATTATAGCTATGGCACAAGAAGACGACCTCAGAGCCCTCGGAAAGATCATGGACTTCATGAGAGCACTCTCCGTGATATTCCTCCTTATCAATGCGTATTGGTTCTGTTATGAAGCCTTTTTCGATTGGGGCTTCACGCTTGTTATCGTGGACAAGATCCTCATGAACTTCCAGCGAACGACCAGCCTCTTCTCATCCATCCTCTGGACGAAGCTCTTCTGCCTCGTCTTCCTCGCGCTATCCTGTCTCGGGACCAAGGGTGTCAAAGAGGAGACCATTACTTGGCCAAAGATTTGGGCAGTGCTCGCTGTAGGCTTTGTTCTCTTCTTTCTGAACTGGTGGCTACTAGCTTTGCCCATCGGAAAGATAGGTAGTGCCTCACTCTACATCTTTACCCTCTCCGTGGGCTATATCTGTCTACTCATGGCTGGTGTGTGGATGAGTCGCCTACTCAAGAACAACCTCATGGACGACGTCTTCAACCTCGAGAATGAGAGCTTCATGCAGGAGACACGCCTCTTGGAGAATGAATACTCCGTGAACCTTCCCACCCGCTTCTACTACAAGAAACGATGGCACAAGGGATGGATCAACATTGTCAATCCCTTCCGTGCATCCATGGTGCTCGGAACACCTGGCTCGGGGAAGTCCTTCGCCATCGTCAATAACTACATCAAACAGCAGATTGAGAAGGGATTCGCCATGTACATCTATGATTACAAGTTCCCAGACCTCTCGGAGATCGCCTACAACCATCTCTTGACGCACCTCGATGCCTATGAGGTGAAGCCCCAGTTCTTCGTCATCAACTTCGATGATCCGCGCAAGTCGCATCGCTGTAATCCCATCAATCCCGCCTTCATGACGGACATCTCCGATGCCTATGAGTCCGCCTACACCATCATGCTCAACCTGAACCGGACATGGATACAGAAGCAGGGAGACTTCTTCGTCGAGTCACCCATCATCCTTCTGGCGGCCATCATCTGGTTCCTCAAGATCTACCAGGGAGGTAAGTACTGCACCTTCCCCCATGCCATCGAGTTCCTCAACCGACCCTACGCCCAAATCTTCCCTATCCTCACCGCCTATGATGAGCTCGCCAACTACCTATCCCCCTTTATGGATGCCTGGGAAGGCGGAGCACAAGACCAGCTCCAAGGACAGATCGCCTCGGCAAAGATCCCGCTCTCTCGTATGATCTCCCCAGCACTCTACTGGGTAATGACTGGCGATGACTTCTCCCTCGACATCAATAACCCACGTGAGCCAAAAGTCTTGGTAGTGGGCAACAACCCCGACCGACAGAATATCTACTCTGCGGCTCTTGGCTTGTATAATTCTCGCATCGTGAAGCTCATCAACAAGAAGAAGCAACTCAAGTCCTCCGTCATCATCGACGAGCTACCAACCATCTACTTCCGGGGCCTGGATAACCTCATCGCAACAGCTCGCTCCAACAAGGTAGCTGTATGCCTCGGCTTTCAGGACTTCTCACAGCTCACACGTGACTACGGCGATAAGGAGAGCAAGGTGATTCAGAACACCGTGGGGAATGTCTTCAGCGGTCAGGTCGTGGGTGAGACAGCCAAGACCCTCTCCGAACGTTTCGGGAAGGTACTACAGCAACGACAGTCCATGACCATCAACAGAAATGACAAGTCAACCTCCATCTCCACACAGCTCGATAGCCTGATACCTGCCAGCAAGATTAGTAACCTTACGCAGGGGATGTTCGTCGGGGCCGTATCTGACAACTTCGATGAGCGCATCGAGCAGAAGATCTTCCACGCTGAGATCGTCGTCGATGTCGCTAAGGTATCAGCCGATGCCAGGGCTTACCAGCCCATCCCCATCATCGCAGAGTTCCTTAACGAAGATGGCTCCGATAGTCTCAGCGAGACCATCGAAGCCAACTATAAGCGCGTGAAGCAAGAGATCCTAAGCCTTGTTGAAAGCGAGATCGAGCGAATTAAGAATGCCCCAGGTTTGAAGCACTTAATCAAGGAATAGATGCCAAATATATCCGTCCAGTACTTGTCGCGTTTTCAAGGTATTTTCTCTCGGCCTCTCCTGCCCCATGGTGGAACATCCAATAAGGATCTTCATCAATCATCTTTACCCGACCCTCTACCTCAAATCGAGTTATGCAGACACCATACCGATCTGATTAACAGCCTATTAGTGGAAAAGCCAATACCTTCACACCACTAGTTTGGTGCTCACACTCAACAATTTCCTAGATCAATGGGTAGTCTATAAGCTCTGTATAGGCATATTGTCTTGGGGTAAGGTAATCATTCCATTCTCGAAACTGCCCATACCAATATGGGTTCATCAGAATATGTGTCTCTTCATTGATCTTCTCCTTAAGCATCTCACCTGTGCATATACGCTTAAAGACTTCATTGGCCTCGAGGAAGAGCGCATTGGTCTAGAGGCCCGCCCTCCCATAATTGGTCATACGATTGATTCTTATTACATAGTCAAAGCTGCCTGCCTACTTGCAGTCCATCTCTTTATTCCCTATCAGCAAAAACTTTTTCTTTCATCTGGATGTGGGCACCTCGTAAGAAGTAGGACATAGATACACATCAACATATGTACGAAGTTCGCTAGATGTCATAGAGCAGACCTTACTAAACTCACCTAGATTAGCCGAGGCTCTCTCATCCTCTCCTAGAGTAGAATTGACCCCTCTAGGATGATATAGATGGTAAAGGGCTCCTTGAGCACGAGAAACCTTGCCCCCCAGGTTCTCCACTCGCTTTACCCGCTCAGCGTCCTCTGGCCCCCACCCATAAAAGTGCTCATTCTCCCCTCCTAGCTGCAGATATCGATCCTTATCTACTATATATGCACCACCTACCGATGGCCGTGCTAAACTCATCCCCTCCAAAGCTCCGCGACCTCCCTCGCTAAACGGAAGCACAGGATCTCTCCGAACCTTTTTGCTGGCAGCCTCTGATAAGAACAGGAACGTCCCATCATATGGTAGGCTCATCACCGCCCCCTCTTCTACCTGAGTAACTGCTTCCATAATACTCTCCTTGGAAAGGATTACATCCGTATCCCAGACCCCTACGAATGGAGTCTGGGCAATGTTTAGTAGCCGGTTAATATACTTTGTCCGGTGAAAGATGGGATCTCCATCTCTATAGAAATGGATCGAAACCCTCTCTGATGAATCAGGCCCTTGTATGCGAGACTCGGTATCTCCCTCCATGATGACAATGGGGCTATCAGTCCAGGATAACAGAGAAGATAGGACAACCTGCAGGTTAGCCAACCGTTCAGGGCAGTCAATGCGAACGGGAATGACAATCGTTAAAAGTCTTGTTTTATCCATGGCTGTAGTACTGATAAATTCATGACCCCGAGGAGATCTACGGGAGTAGGGAGCGTGCAAAATTGATGATCATGGAGAGAGGATATGAATCGCCCCATCAAATAGTCGACTTTGGTGGGATATACTTTTGTCTTACAGAGTAAGCATAAGAGTACATAGATCCTGCTATCTCTACACACATCTTCTTGTTCATCAAGTTCTGATAGCCAATCTATAGCGTAAATCAAGTATTCTCTATTTCTGAGGTACGATATAGTTTTATCATCTCGCCCTTTGATTCGAAGATAGAGATAGAGCAAAACACCTAGTATATCCAAGGCTAGGTGATCTCCCTGTACCTCCCTAAAGTCTATAATGGACCAAACTAGGGCGTCAATCTCAGCGAGTATGTCGTCTGGATCTCCTTGGATAAATCCCCGCTGATAGAGATAGCTCACACCGACACCGACACCAATAATCCCATCCTGATAGCCAACCCCACACGTCTCCAAGGAAAGCTCTTGGAGAACCTCTGAAAGTAAGCGCTCTGCAATGAGACAAAAGTTTCTCACCCCTGTGACCCGGGAGCTCTCCATCAGGTAAATAGCTATACCTAATTTACCAGAAAGCCCTAGGTGGCCCTCCTGCGTAGAGTCTTGGAGTACCTGTAAAGCGTGCTGCTCCAATAGGCTGTTAGGTGTATACATCGTAATCTATGATGATTTGATTAGTTTCCTGAGGGGGAAAAGAAGTCGTTCAATGAGTCGGAGCTCTTCGGTCACAATATCAGCAGTGCCAACAAGTATTCGTTTTGGAGATAGTCGTTTACCATAAGTTGTCACAAGACCCTGGGGAAGGTCTATTTCCACTATATACTGGTCTTCCGTTGATGACGTAGATATACGGCGGACATAGCCTCCTAAGGTACCAAACTCCTCTTCGGGATAGCTCTGAAGCCTCAAGATCACCCGTTGCCCAAGCTTCACCTTCCCTGAATTCTTTACGGGGAGGATGGCTCTCGCATATTCACGACCTTGATCCTCGGGCGATATGGAGAAAGCGATGTCACCAGCCTCTAGGGCTCTCTCCTCAGCAGAGCCCTCTAAGTCCACGATCCCATTTATAGGAGCAGTAAGTACGTTTCGATCCTCCCAGTCGACTAAGCTTGCCCAGAGCTCAATGATGGCAAGCTGGCCCTCAGGCGTACCTAGCGTCCTATCATAAGCTAGGATCTTGAGAAGGTGAACGTACGGCATTTGCATTGAGCCGAGAGAGTAGGAGCGACTAGAAAGCACCTGTCGCACACTATCTACCCGACACATTCCAGATCGGTACTTCTCCATCAATAGCCTAAGTGTCCTTACATCTTCGTAGGGGGCAGGATCCTCCATTACGCCTATCGCCTGCCCTTTGCTCACTATCTGCCTTCCTTGCCCAAGCAAATAATGTATTCTCCCTGATTGATGTACCCTGACACGAATAGGAGGAGACATAGTCGTAATCGCCACCTCTGTAGAGATGACCTCGGGATACTTGATAAAGTAACAACATAGGAGCAGGATGAAAAATGTAACTCCCAGAAAAGCGATCCCATATCGCAGGATCCAAGGAGGGACACTCCCCAGCACCTCCTGGACTTCGTCACTTCGGAGGTTCAGATCATCTTTACCCTGCTTGACACTCATGCTCCAAGCTCTAATTGATTTTTGACCAGAGTATAATATTTCCCTCGGAGAGCAATAAGCTCTTCATGGGTGCCCTCTTCCGTAATCTGTCCTTGGTCGAGGACTATGATCCGATCGGCATCGCATACCGTGCTAAGTCTGTGCGCGACTATGACCACTGTCTTATGCCGATAAAACTCTTTAAGGCGACTCATAATCACGGCTTCATTATTGGCATCAAGGGAATTCGTTGCCTCATCAAAGAAGATATATTCAGGATTCTTGTATACCGCTCGTGCAATAAGAATTCGTTGCTTCTGCCCCTGACTAATTCCGTTGCCCTCCATACCTATTTTAGTATTGTAGCCTAGCGGAAGGGACTCAATAAATTCTGTGAGGTTAGCTACCTCTACAGCATGTCGCAGGCGCTTTCTATCCACCTGATCCTCTCCTAAAGCTATGTTCCCTGCAATAGTATCCGAGAAAATGAACCCCTCCTGCATGACTGAGCCTGTGATCTGTCGCCAGTAGTGAGGATTTAACATCCCGAGAGGAAGATTCCCAACCATGATCTTCCCCTTGTTCGGTGAATAGAAGCCAAGCAAAAGCTTAAGTAACGTAGTCTTACCACTTCCACTCATACCTACGATCGCTGTCACCTTATTCTCCTCTATTGAGAATGAAACATCCTGGAGTACATAGTCTCGATCAGCACCGTCATAGCTAAATGAGACCTTTTCCATGTGTAATGTCCGACTAGTGGGGAGATCACTAACCTTATCTGCAATGGTCTGCTCCTCATCCTCTCGCCCATGTACCTCATTAAGTCTTTCCAAGCTAATGGTAGCATCTTGTAAGGAGCGTGAAAAACTGATGAAATGCTCCACGGGGCTAGCGAGCTGACCAATAATGTATGATAAAGACATCATCATCCCGAGGGTTATCTGCCCCTCAATGACACTCTTGGCAGCCAAGTAGGAAATAAGGATATTTGTTACCTGATTGAAGAATACACTACCGAGCTGCTGCACCTGACCAATGGCTAGCCCCTTGACACTAATCTTAAATAGTCGGATCTGTATGCGTTCCCATTGCCAGCGCTTCTGCTTCTCACAGTTATTCAGCTTTATTTCCTGCATCCCTGTGATCAACTGGACTATATTGCTTTGCTCGCCAGATGCTTGTGCGAAACGTCTATGATCCAGCTCTCGACGGTAGCGCATAAAGGACAGTACCCAGCAAACATAGAGGGTATTACCCAGCAAGAAAATAAGGAGGATCGTTAGATTGTAGTAGCCTAGGATAAAGGAGAAGACAACAAAATTAATTGCAGAAAAGAAGATCCCAACAGACTCTCCCGTGAGGAATGATTCTATCCGGGAGTGATCCCCGATACGCTGCATAATATCTCCCAGCATCTTGGTCTCAAAGTAATGCAGTGGGAGCCTCATCAACTTACATAGATAGTCCGATATGAGTGCAATATTTATCCTCGTATTCATATGTAGGACTATCCAGCTACGAATAAACTCTACCGATAAACGAGTTAGGAAGATGATCAGTTGAGCCGCGAGAATGAGGGTGACAAAACCTAGATCTCCAGCCCGGATACCAATATCCACAATGGCTTGTGTGAGAAAGGGGGCAATCATCTGCAGCAAGCTGATCAGGAGCATTCCGACAAGAAGCTGGAGGAGCTGAGACTTGTAGGGACGTAAGTAGCCAAAGAAGAAGCTTAGATGTTGCTTCTTTTCTATCCGAGCGCCATCCTCACCAGAATAGAATTCTGGCGTAGGCTGTAGGACAAGGACCGCGCCACAGGGCTCTCCTTTCTTTTGTATACTTAACCAAGCCTGCTTAAATTCTTCTTCCGAGTATCGTACTAGCCCTAGGGCTGGGTCTGCAACCTGTATCTCATATCCCCCTCTCCATCGCTTACGAATTCGGTGGATGACGACAAAGTGATTTTGTTTCCAGTGTGCAATGCAAGGCAGAGGGACATCCTCCACAAGTCGAGTAAAGGGGATCATAACCCCCATGGTATGGAAGCCTATATACTCCGCAGCATCACTGATTCCTAGCATTGACACCCCCTCGCGTGTTATATAGGAGTGCTTGCGTAGGGTGTCCAACTCGTAGCTCTTTCCATAGTACTTAGCCACCATACGAAGGCACGCTGGTCCACAGTCCATGGCATCCAACTGGTAGTATATGGGGAACGATCGCATGAATGGTAAGCTAGCTAAGGAAGACGACAGAGATCCTCCCTCCCGATCACCTGCTCATAGCTAGAGGGTGGAGGACAGAGATACTGAAAGAAACATTTCTGGCACTTTCCGGAATTCCTAGTTTTACGCCAAGCTGTATTGGTTGTGAGCTCTTTATAGAGAATCTCTAGTAAAGAGGATTGTAGAAGATTGCCAAGAGCAGGTGTATTCATGCTAACCCTACACTCACCAGTAGGGAGAACCGTCAGGGCGCCAAAGTCATTGGAGTTTAGCTTCTGGTTGCAGAAGATGCGACGCATCTCTATTGGCTCAGAAAAGATATCATCTTCACTCAGATAGACATACTCCTCAAAGAAGGGAAGATTATCCCCCGTGTAGATCGGGACTAGCTCCGACTGTACAATGCCCCATCTTTCAGTAAACTGTTCAACACGTGCATACTGCGACTCATCCTCAATGAGAAAATGCCAGCTAAAGAGCTGGACATCCACCTCACACATCCTCGCTAAGTCCTCTAACTCTGTAGCAGAGGCAAGAAGTGATAAGTGACAGATGCACTTCATCGAGCGGAGGTACATCTTTATCTCCTCTTGATTCTGCAGGTAATGGTTAGCTGACATCCATAGCTGATAATCGTACTCATAGCTCTCTAGCAAATCAAGGATCTCCTTAATCTGAGGATGTAGGAACAAGCTATCCGCATACAGCCCAACCTGCTTCATTCGAGAATAGCGTGCCTGTTCAAGCAATGAGTAGAGGAGGCTGGGAGACATCCAGTGAGCCTCCTGTTCTCTCCAGACACGGGATAGATAGCTTAGGCAAAGTCGTCCACCCCCTCCTAAGCAGAGCATAAGTCGAGAAAGATAGCTCAGTAAGTCATCAACCACTAGGGATAGCTCGCCTATACTCATCGCCTTATCGACGTCCTTCTGTAGATTGAGTATCGGCAGAAGGTTAATCGGCTTGCCCTGCTCCCTATCGATGGGGATAAGGCCTGCCATGTGAAGTGACAACATCTGCTCTATGAGAGCGTGTGCTCCCTCTTGCTTCCATAGCTCCTGAGGAAACTCTACTACACCCAGATTCTTGGGCTCATACACAGCTTGGAGTAAATCCTTTAGGTGTCCCTCTGTGACCTCTAGCCTTGCTCCACTCTCTGTATGATAGAGAAATATATCCTCTTTGCTCGTAACGTAAACCTTGGGCGACAGGTAGAACCAATAGTCTACACCTTCCTGAACTAGCTGTTTCATTTGATAATCACCTCTGTCATGATTTTATGATAAGCCTCTGGATTCTCCTGGAAGAATCGGAGTTGAGTGCCTCGGTAATGCTCTGCATCCTGCTTACTCATGAAGCCTAAGCACCGAGGTGCCTTAGGGCCATCAATATCCCCCAGATTGAAGACACACTGGCTACAAGCTTTCCTATTATGGCAAGCTGAGCACTGGGGGTTCATCTTTCGATAGTAGCCATTGTACCGATCAGCTATTGCCTCAAAGTCCAGATGCACCCCAAGATCATCGACATGTCCTAAGGCAAACTGGTGACCTATACGCTCGCAGGGTAAGATCTTACCATTGACTGTCACAAAGACCTTCTTGCCGAAGGGCAAGCATGTCCCTGTAGGGGGCGTTAACTCTTCGTCTTGTTTCGACTTGCCAAAAAGGAGCTCATTGTAGTCTCGGTAGGCGTGCTCCGAATGCTGCATCAGGAATAGAGTCGCCGAGTGGTAAGTGGGGCTCTTGAGGAACATCCCTCGCTCTATCTCCGAATAGTGCTCGGATTGCATCAGGCTCTCCGTCGAGCTCTGGTAAGTCCGGTTAAACTCTTCTCGCATCTCTGGGCGGATACCTGAGTTATTTAGCTCCCCGATGCTTGGGACTTTGCCATATCGTGTCTGGAAGAACTCATAGATGCTCTCTACCGAGTTACGGTTATGAAGCACAGCATTGAAGTTCACACTCCGCTCAAAGTAGTCTGGGTATCTTGCCCTGACAAGGTCTACATTCTTGACAATCCGATCAAAGGCATTCACCCCTCGGTGATCCACTCGGTACGAGGTGTTATATCTATCACCATCTAGGCTTATGAGTAGCCGAACCCCCTTCTCCACCAGGTAATCAATATACCGATCTAGGAGTATTCCATTGGTCGTCATATTGAATATAAAGCTTCGGCTAGGGCAGTTGAGCTCCTCTACATACGAGATAATCCCCTTAATAAAGGGGACATTCATAAGGGGCTCACCACCATAGAAGCTAATGTATACATTCTGGTTATGTGATACATTGAGCTCAGACCTCCACAGACTACCGAGGTAGTCCAGAAGGGCTTTGGCCTGCTGAAGTGAAAGCCGGGTAGACTTGCGCTCATCGTAGTCAGAGTAGAACTTCCCATACCCACAATACTCGCACCTGAGGTTACAGGCATCTGTAATCTCGAACGTCAGCTGTGGGCTATTAGATAGGCACCGCCTAACATCTTCTGATGTAATACCCATTGTTATATGTACTTAAATTTGATTAAACTCGCTTGACTGGCCTTCATCTTCCTACTTAATGCAGACTGACAATAGGACAAGAGCCGTAACCTTCTACCTAGATGAGGCATTTACTACAAGATGTCTATAAGGGAGATAGAGAGGGTTTATTCCAACTCAATAGGATTATAGGGGCAAGTGTAATTTGCTCCAAGAGGGCCATCGGGTGTGAATACCTGGGGGGCTCCTATCGACCTAAGGAACTGAGTTGGTTTACGGAACATGCGTGCAATGGTCTGGTTAGCCTTTTCCCTTGTGGTATCTGTATAAGGCCAATTCCAGAGCTTTATGAAGGTCGTCCTGTGTAAAATCTCATCTGCTGTATACTTTACTTCACCTGTATCATCATAGACCTCAAGGATAAGGCCGGGGAGAGAAGAGAACTTCCAAGGACCAGCAGAAAGAGGCAGTGCGAGTGTAAACCAAGCACTGTAGTTTCGTCCTCGGAATCGACAGGTCGCTAGTTGGCAAGAATAGCCTAGGATGGTCTTCTTTTCACTAGACAATTCCCACTTAATCTGAGGTAAGGGTTCCTGATAGCGCAAGACTGGACCATCAGAGAACGTCCTATATACCGTGGTCACAGATTTATTCTCTAGGCAGGTATATATATCCTCCCTTTGCGTATAGTCAGAATATGTAGGTAGCACTCGTGCCCCCTTTTTTAGCATGATTGTAGCGACAGAGTCTGTCTGGTATAGGTTCTCGCTATAGGATTTGGTGTACCTATCTCCAATCTGGAGTGTTACGACATCTTCGTCTGCCACTTTCTGCTGTGTGGAAGCTTTTGATATGTACCTATATCTGACAAGATATCGTGCTGTGTCTAGAGTCCTGTATCTAGCTAGAGAGCGAGCTGTGGTGAAGATACAATCTCGTTGTGCCAACAGAGCTGATGTGGATACAAGAAATAGAATAGCAATGAATACTAGCCGTTTCATAATACTTATACTTTAAAAAGAGGGTATTAAGTAAGCTTTCACAAGTAAAGAGTACTCAATACCCTCTCTCATTTGAAAGCTAAGGTTTGACTACAATAGGTTCTAACACGATATCGCCAGGTCTTACTGATGAGTAGCAATGCTTGGCGTTAGCACAACCATTATCATGAGTAGATGACCCTTCATTGTGTTCATAGTAGCAACCACAGCTACAGCATGGAGAACCACCTTTAAGTCCTTTTAACTGACGTTGAACGAGGGCATCACCTGAAAGCTTATTCAGCTTGATTTTCTTTAGTTCCATATTCTATTCATGTTTGATGGAGTTATTCTGTTTGAGTTTTAGCATTGTTGTACGGGAAGAGTAACTTTCTCCTCCAGCCCCTTGCCAAGAAACAACGCTCTGAACTTGACAAGGGCAACAGGCCTAGGTTCGTCTTGCAGAGATAGTGAATGTCGTTCTTCATACGTTGGGAGTGTCTGCTATCGGTTTGATTGCTTTGGGTTATTCGGAGGATTAGAACAGCTTGAGCCTAGCCTTGAGCATGATGGCCGAGGGGCGTATGTCGTAGTAGCTGTATGAGGCCGTGAGATCGCTGATCGAGGCTGTGCTGTAGAGACGAGCGTCTAGGATGTTCGTCCAGTCGAGGGATAGGCGTACCTTCTTCCACGTGTAGGATAGTCCGAGGTCGGCGAGTGTGAAGTGTCTTCCCTTGGTCACAGCATCGTTGTAGTAGTGCTCGGCGGTGAGTTTGATCGCTACATCCTTCAGGACATTCACGTGCGAGATGACCTTGTGACTGAGGTTTTGGATCGGGGTAAACCAAGCTATCCCTTCGCGGCGACTACGATGCAGTCCCCACGAGATGTTATACTCCATGCTGAGCCATTCGATAGGCTTGAGGGTGCACTTAGCACTCGCATTGACCCACTGGCTTGTATAGCCGAGGAGCTTGTCTTGAAGGTAGCTCTTACCCTCACTCTGACCTAGGGCTGCATCCCCAGAGACCGAGAGAGAAAGCCAATCATATCCCTTGCTGAAGCGAGCGTTGGCCGAATAGCTCTGTCCCGAATGTGGGAGAGGCAATCGCTCCACGACCGAGAGCGGTGTCTCTATCTTCACCGAGCTAATCGCATCACTATGATAGTAACTGTAGTTCACCCCTCCACCTAGGAAGAGCATGGAAAAGATGTCTTTGTAGGCGAGACTAAGGCCAGCATTTGTCATAAGGGAGCTGAACTGCCGCATCTCGTTGCGTGTCAAGCTACGGTAGCTGCGCATGATATAGCCGGAATAGAGCGAACTAAGAGTAGGCTGAGTGCGAGACATAGAGCCGCTGAGCTTGATGGTGAAGTCCGGGGAAATCTGGTAGCTTAACCAGCCTCTGGGCTCAAAGTATAGCTTCCCCTCGGATAGTCTGTCCTGAGGACGAAACTCATCCTGCATCAGCGTATGGTAGTAGAAGAGCGGTAGTACCACAGATAGGTTAAAGGTCTCAGACTTGTAGCTCAACTCATGCCCTAGTCCAGCACCAAGACGAGTGAAGCTGATCCCGTTGTGCATCTCCCGAGAAGCCAAGGGGTGATAAGCGCCAAATAGGCTTGTCGTCCCGAGCTCAGTGTCCAGAGCCTGATGCTGGGCATGTAGGAAGAGGGTGGGATTGACACTTATTTTGCCGATACGCCAGGCTGAGAGGAGGGTGAACTGGGCTACGCTGAGGAAGGCTCTGTGCCGTACGTCCTGCGAGAGCTCGGCGTAGGGTATCCCTGCATTGAGCCGAGGGGCATAGAGCCCTGGCTGGATACGTAGGCGATGGGGAGTGGTAGCCACAGCATTACGCCAGTGGATCTCTACCCCTCGGCCACCCTCACCCGAGCGTACCCAATGGGAGGCATTCATTGCAGAGAAGTATCGCTGGCGCATCTGTTGCTCTAGCTCCTCACTGGTAGATACCATGCCGTTCTCTTGTTCCCAAGAGGCCTTTAGCGCTAGGAGATTGTTGAAGTAGAGTTGATCCTTATTGATGTTGTAGCGTAGCTCGCTCTCTAGCTGATTGATCCTGCTACGGTTGCGTAGATCCTCACGAATGATCTGTGTACCCTCGGGGAGGTAGTAGCTCGTCTGCGAGGAGCCGTGTGTCTGCTCTCGGTCGTGGAAGAAGATAAGATTGGCATTGAGTTCCGCCTCGTTCTTCAGTTTATAAAGGTTATTGGCGGTGAAGGCATGGGTGTCGTTGTGGTAGTAGCGGGGGCGATAGATGTTGGGGCTAGTGGGATACTGCAGGGAGGTCATCGTGAGGTTAGGTAGGGGAGAGGTGGTAGTGAAGGAGCGTAGCTCGTTCTGTATGTCTTGACCATTATCGTTGCTCTTACCCGTGAGTATATGTTGCCTACGTTTGGCTAAGTATAGTCCTACAAGCTCCTCGTTGCGCCTTATCTGAGTGTCGTAGCCTAGGCCCAACTGTGCCGTCAGGCTGAAGGTGCCCTTGACTTCGTCCTTGAGCTTGAGATTAATAGCTGCTTGGTCATTGGGTCTAGCCGTATCTAGGGCTTTGACAGGCTGGTGATTCTCTAGGACCTGTACCGTGGCGACGTCCTTAGCAGAGATGTTGTTGGTAGCGATACCATAGCGTCCCTGCAGGGCATCCATCCCCTCGATGTAGAACTTATTAATCGGCTTGCCCTGATGCTTAATGAGTCCATCTGGGGAGACCTCTATACCGGGGAGCTTGCGAAGGACATCGGCGATCACGACGTCACTCTTGCCGATGAAGGAGCCTACGGAGTAATTGATCGTATCCTTCTTTCCCCAGATCTTGCGCGCCTTGATCTGCACCTCCTTTAGGACGATGCGTGATTCCTTGACCTTGAAGTCGCAGGTCTGACTCATGTTCTGTATTTGCTTGTCCATACGCTCGATCTCCATACTAGCCGCACTGAGGATGAGCTGGGAATAGGGGCTACTGATGCTCAACCGATAGCTCCCAGAGGCATCGGTGAAGGTGTAGGCGAGGATGGCACTGTCTGTCGGGGCGAGGGCTAGCACTCGGACATATTCAATCGCTGTCCCGTGGAGGCTACGTACCTGTCCCGTGATGATGCTTTGAGCCCAAGACGAGTGCAGAGCCAGTAGGGTGCAGAGGAGGAAGAGGATTATTCGTTTCATGATAATAGCTTGTTGTAGAGAGATCTATAACCATTGCCCATTTGCTCTAGAGTATATCGCTTTTCATAGCTCTGCCTCCCCTTAGTCAGCTTATCCCGATTAGCGATAGCCGCTATGAGGGCATCCGATAGCGCCTCTACAGATATTCGCCCTTTATCCCCTTCTCGCTCCAAGGGAATAGCTAGGGCATTCTCTCCATCTGCCAGCATCTCTGTGAGCCCAGTAGTCCGAACCCCAACAATCGGGAGTCCAAACATCATCATTTCGATAGCCGTATAACTACACTGCTCTGAGTAAGACGGAAGAACACCGATGGTAGCGGCATGATACATCTCATACACCTCATCTCGCTCTAGCTTTCCTGTGAAGATGATCTGCCCCCAGGCTCCTTTGGCCTCCTTCATTGCTGCAGAAAAAACGCCATCCCCAACGACGAATAGTTTACTTGTCGGATAGAGATGAAGCACTTGCTTAAATGCCTGCACCAACTCTATTATACCCTTGTCCTCGTGGACACGTCCCACATAGAGCAGCATAGGGTCAGCCATACCTCTCTGCCCATTTGGAGCGTTCGGAACAGCTTCTATACCGTTGGGTATCACCGCTAGCTTGGAGCTCTCAACTTGAAAGACCTGACGAACAACGTCTGCCGTGTACTGAGAGAGGCATATTATCTGGTCGACGGAGGAGAACATATCCCTCTCCTCAAAGAAGCTATCACATAGTAACTGCTCATCTAGACTTCTATCTGGAGCCTCTATCCTCTGAAGAGTCTCCTCTAGTGCGGAGAGTAGCCCTTTCGTCCGGAAGGTCCAATTCTGATAATGGATGGTATATATCCTAGGGCTATGGGGGAAGTATTGTTTTATCAATCTAGCCAGAGGAAGGTGATGGTGAAAGTTAAAGTGGAAGATAGCTCCATCATGGATATACCGCCTAAGTAAACGTGCAACCCCCTTCAGAAAGGTATCATTCTTATCGGCCGTATAGTACGCCCCTTTGGGTATGACAATAGTGGTTCCATTCTCTTCAAAGCGAACTGTAGCCTCCCTATCTTCTCCAGAGACAATGTGCACTACCCTAAGGTCAAACTCTGGAGAGGACTGAAGACAGAGCTTTAGCTGCGCGCTGTAGGTCCCCACTCCATAAGTACATGCATCGGAGCTCTCGGTAATTAAGATGATTGTTCTCATGGGAGGTAGGCTTTTAGTAGTTGTCCAGCTATCCCGTGCCGCAGACCAATGAGTAGGCCTTTGGGATCGAATGAACTGCCCAGACACTCTGTTGGGAGCCATTGCTGTAAGACGAGACGTGGGCTGTAATCGAATGGCGCAGATATATCTAGGTGCTCACCGAGCCACTCAGATCCACTTAGGTTTACCCTCATTATGTTATCCCTATCCCTACTCATACGTTCTTTCCATGAGGCCATATAGACGGGGTCCTTAGAAGCAAAGGAGGGCTGAACAAGCGACCGAAAGAGGACATAGTGGAGGAGGCCTATAAGACCTTTCTCAAGGCTCAAGTCCGATATGCGCGTAATATCTGTTTCCTTGATTTTGTTATCAACTTCTTCCAGCAAATCGGATAGGTCTACATCGATAAAAGAAGCCCATTGCAGATAAGAAAGTCCCCAAGCTAAACCTGCGTAGCCACTATCCAGACAAGACAAGAGTGAGTCATCTATACTATCTAGGAGATCCTGGAGTAGCTCTTGGGCTATATCTATCACTACTTGTTCATCATTGCCTCTCCCGTAGTGAAATAGGGCAAGTACTACCCCCATTTGGCCGTGAAATAGCCCCAAGTCACTAAGTAAGCCTCCATGGAGGAGAAGGTAATCGGCCATCTCCGTTAAGGCATTTTGAGTCTTGTGCGGATAGAGATCCATGGTATTAGGGTGCATTTAAGAGACCCTCATAGGCTTAGGAAACCAAACTGGAGCCTCAGTTCTTACTAGCTAACTTCAAATCATGTATTAAAACTCTTCATCTATGGCGCAACACCTTATTAAATTCGCCAGTCACTTTGGTGTGATCAAGTATTAGGACTTATACCCTAGTACACAACTCTCGGTACAAACATATACTATCTAATCCATATCTGCAAATACTCATTCAGGACCAACACTGCATTTTCTAGTTGCTGGAATTCAATGCACTAAACCTATCACCATTCATCATTCAAAACACGCAGAAATCACCTCTTTTTTGTATCATTCAGTTAATTTTTAGGGTAGCTTTAAGGGTGTCAAACATTCTGTTTGCCCAAGCAAAATGCTCCCTGATTCTGCCCGCATGCTCTTGATTGCTTAGGGTAACATCTGAATATCCGAAGTCTTTTTGCTCTGAGATGAAGGGATGGATAACCAATTTACATGAAGCTAACTCAGATAACACTCCATCGGCTGTATCTTCAGCCTCAAAATTGTATGATAAAATCCTGTCATATAAAGACGCATAAACAACAATGAACTGAGTACACCAGAACCAGTCTACTTGGTAGAGTCGAAATCCCACCGGAGTAGCCAGGCCAAAGCCTCCAACACCCCCAGAGAGCAGATCTGCACCAAGTTGATAGGATTGTTGAATCTTTGCTATTAAGAGCTTGGGCGAATATTGCTTGGTGAAGTAATGGTCGTCCTCACAAATAATGATCACATCCTCTTCTTCGTCTTTCGCCATTTGTACAATCTTCACGATGCTGTTCCACAACCCTCGCCTTCCATCAGGATCTGTGCAAGCCTCTACTAGATGAAAAGCAAACTCGTGCTTTCCCTCAAATTCAGTACAAATATGCTTACGCCTATCCTCCCGCTCCTTCACATTGATCGCATAAACAGGGATATACACATCTGGGGCTTGACCCATTGATTCCATCAGAGAATTCATCTGATTACCCCAACGCTCCCAGTTCAATCTATCCCTATATGTAGCTAGTGCTTGCTGACTTATCTGTCCATATGCAAGAGGATCTGTATGGAGTTGTGCTATGCGTAGTGCCCATTCTTCGACTGATGCCTCAGGCTGGAAAAGGAAACCATTCTCTCCCTCTCTTACGGCTTGGCTTACGCCTCCTGTATTTGTTGTCAGAGTGGGGATACCATAGGCAGCCGCTTCACTATTGACTATGCCAAAGCAGTCAAAGAGTGTTGGGGCGATCAGGAAATCACTTTTGCGGAAAAGTTGATCCAATCGCACCCGATCCTCTTCTATAGCCTTATCTAGTCGAGGATAAACTTGGATATGCGGATCTGAGGATAGAGACAGTGGAGGATGACATCCTACGATAGTTACATAGGTATTAATTCCCATCTCCTGTAATTTCTGGTAGATTGATAGCATTTTATCCCCACCCTTCATATGCCAATTTGTTCCAACGAAAAGCAAATGACAGCCGCCACTAGATGGCTCCCTAGGAGAAGATATCGAAGGTGCAACAACTAGATTGGCTCCAAACTCAATTATCGCTATACACTTTTCTTCTTTATCATAATGATCCACAGCGCTTTGTTTTGCCCAGACGGATGGATAAACGATTCGAGTTGCCTTCTCAATCGCTCTACGTTCTAGTCGTTCATTCCGATTGATGGTATGTGCATCAGTGATACCTAGGTACTCATTAAACAACCTAAAAGTCGTATCACCTAGGTAAATAACTGGGATCTCTGTAATGAGGTCGGCTAAAAAAAAGTAGTCTCTACAGACGATAATATCATAGCACTCCCTCTGGAAGCGCTCAGACAATATCGCTCCAAACACACGAGAATAATCCTCTGGTGCGTACGGGATGTCGCTACCTTCATTTTGGGCATGATAAGATGCTACTTGCTGATAAAGATCACCACCTATCCAAGTAACATGATGGCTCGTCTCTAGACTCTGGTACATAAAGAACAACGTACCAGACCAACTATGTATATCATGAGGATTGAGGGAGGAGAGAAATGCGATATTCATGGGAATGTCCTTGGATTTTATCTAGCGTGAGACACTTTGCAATGCTCTAAAAGGGAGGACTGTAATAGTCTTATGTGGCCGTGAATAGTTTGCATTATAGCTTAACTCTACGATACATTACTTTGCCTACTAGCGTTTCAGGTTACTTCCTCCACGAAGGTAGTAAAATTTTATATCCTTATCAGCTGCTTTCGAGGTTTTGGTAAGCAGCGTGAGCGATGAGCTCCTTTTCCGTCTCTACAACTTACCCCCTTGCATTGCAGCACACTTACGAATAAACTGATTACCAAACCCTTAATAACATAAATCCCGAATGAAGCACAGAGGGTTCAGGCCTTTGGCTAACGCACCGTCACTTTCCCAATGGCTTAGTCCTAAATACCCTATGTAACTGACGCTGTACATCACTAGTGTTGAAACTATCCAAATCTCCCAAATAAAGACTGTAGACACGCCTAAAGATTTGGCTTCGAAGAGCAAAAGATTCCCGTGTGCATCAAAGGTTTTAATTGAGGAGAGGAGGGGAAGAAATGCTCCTCGCTCAGGAGGAATAGCAAGTTTAAGCATTTCTATGTTTTCTATCTCCTCTTCTCCTATTTGAATACTAAAATAGTCACTAGGACGAAGCTCTAAGCCACTCTCTCCTTGCTTGGGACTGACCGAAGCAAGGTATAGGAGAGATGAGGGAGTACCCATTTCTGGGGAATAAGCAAGCAAAATAACCACCTCAAGAGTGCTGCATCAGCTCAGCGTAGAGTTTGTTTCTTCCAGTTGAAAGGGCTCAAAGGCTACATACTCCAGCAAGAAATCTACCACGAGGTCTAGTTAACGCTCATTTTTATAAATATCCCCATAAGTCTAAGGCTTGATCTAAGAGTAGCTCTTTGGTGCGCAAATAGTGCTTGTCTGTTGCCACCAGCTACCATAGTCTGTATAGTATCGTTGGGTAATATCTCTCATTGAGAAAGAGGACCGATATAAATTATGTTTGGGAAGAGAAGGCTTCATCGGAACTATCGATGATACCCCTTACTTGGATACTGGCCCTACGCGTGACATAAGGATGCTTGCTCAGGATATGGTCATCAGCATCACCCTCGTCAATCTCAGAAAGGCGCACTTCTAAAGAGACATCCCTTAACCGAGGTTCATAACGCAAGATACTCTCAAGCAGGGAACTACGAACATCCTCCTCCCAGTCCTTGATCTTAATGAGTTGATGAAACTCCAACTCTCAAATTACGGAGCCGAAATCTTCCCGCCCAAGCACCTCCCCAGGATGAGAGACGATTAGAAGCATCAGCTGCTGTGCAACAGACTCTGCCAAGGAACAACCTTGAAGCGTACCAACGAGGGCTGAAGAGAGGTCTAAAGGGAGTTTCAAACAACTCATTCCTAACTCATTAATGCATCTGTAAATCGTTTATACATAGCGCGTATGTGCAGATATAGCGATTGCCATCCAAGTAGACAAGCATTTCTCTTAGACCTTTTACTCCTTCCCGTCTTTTCCTCGCTTTTCCTCCTCCATCCCGACCTTCTCGGAGAGATTATTCCTACGCCTATATTTGCCCTACAGGATACTTAATATCAGGCAATTGACATCATTATGGACAACAATCACATGGAGGACTACGTACTGGTCCTAGAGGACCGCACAGAGGTCCAGAATGCATCCGAGGTAGGCAAACTCTCCATCATCTCGGACATCAACGAAGAGGGAGAGCTCAAGACGACCTCCGCTGAGGCCACCAATCAGAGTAGCTTCCTCAAGTTCAATAACCAAGACGGGCTGCTGAAGAACTTCATGAAGAACTTCCTCAAGCAGTTCAACGACCCGACTCGCTTCGGACTGTACAAGGTCCTTGCAAGCAACATCGAGCAAGGCGTAGAGAGCCTTCGCTCCTCCTTGCAGAATCGGCACCATCCTGCCACCGAAGAGCTCATCAAATCACAGCAAGTGTCCTTTGAGGACTTCCTTCCCATGCAAAAGCGTACTACCGCCATTGATCCCGAACAGATTGACTGGCGTATGCTTGAAGACCTCGGCCTCAGTCGCGAGAAGCTCGAAGCCAGTGGAGCACTCGAAAAGATGCTCTCCTGGCAGAAGAGTGACCTCCTCTCCATCGCAGTACCCTACGGCAATAGCTCAATCTACACCGAGGCACGCCTAGCGTTCCGCACCGACGACAATGGTAACATCGGGCTTGCTGTTCATGCCATGCGCAAGGAGCCCCAGCTTGACTTCCCCTACATGGGCTACAAGTTCAGCCCCGAAGACAAGGCACAGCTCCTCAAGACGGGCAACCTAGGCAAGACCATCGAAGTCGTCACCAAGCAGGGAGAGCTCTTCGACGCCTACGTATCCATTGACCCACAGACCAACGAGCTCCTTGCCTTACGTGCTGACCGAGTATCCATCCCTAAGGAGATCAAAGGGGTGACGCTCTCTGACCAGCAGTACAAAGATCTTGTAGAGGGTAAGGCGGTCAAAGTAGAGGGCATGACCTCCAAGAACGGCAAGTCCTTCGACGCTACGCTTCAAGTCAATGCCGATAAGAAGGGCATCGAGTTCATCTTCGGCGACAGCAAGAGTCTTCGTGAGCGTCAGGAGCAGTCTCTCTACCCAGGGCTAAGCCAGAGCGCTCCCCGTAAACTCTGTGGGCTTGAGCTGACCGAGAAGCAGCGCGAGGCTCTTGACTCGGGACGCACCCTCTACCTCAAGAACATGGTCGACAAGGAGGGCAAGCACTTCAACGCCTACGTCCGTATGGATAAGGAACAGAACCGCCCCCGCTTCTTCAAGTACAACCCCGAGAAGAAGCAAGGGAAGCAGGAGGTAGAAGCCGTGGCCGAGGGACACAAGACCCAGGTAGCAGTGAACAGCGAAGGTAAAACCAACGAAGCGACCAAGCACCTCAAAGAGCCCCTCAAGTCTGAGCAAACAGAGCCCACAGCCGATCAGAAGCAGAAGCAAGAGCGTAAGGCTCGTCGTGGACATAAGCTTTAAGCCAAAGACACAAGACCATGACGACCTGTATCATCGCAGAAAAGCCCTCTGTAGCTCGTGACATTGCGCGCATTGTAGGGGCTACACACCAGCAAGACGGCTTCATCGAGGGCAAGGACTACCTCGTCACTTGGGCATTCGGTCATCTCATCACCCTAGCCCTGCCCGAACACTATGGACTCGGGACATACAAGGCCGACGAACTCCCCATCCTCCCTCAGCCCTTTCAGCTCATCGTTCGACAAATCCGCAAAGAGAAATCCTTCGAAGACGACCCGACAGCCCTCAAACAGCTAAAGGTGATCCGATCCTGCTTCGAGCGTGCCGAGCAGATCATCGTCGCTACCGATGCAGGAAGAGAAGGAGAGCTCATCTTCCGCTACATCTACACCTACCTCGCCTGCCGAAAGCCCTTCCAACGGCTATGGATCTCATCCCTCACCGACAAGGCAATTCGGGAGGGACTAGCCAAGCTCAAACCTGGGGAGCAGTATGATGCACTCTACCTAGCAGGCAAAGCTCGTAGCGAGGCAGACTGGCTCGTCGGCATCAATGCCAGCCGAGCACTCTCGATAGCTCGCCGTGGAGCCTATTCGCTGGGGCGTGTACAGACCCCGACACTCGCCCTAGTATGTCGTCGCTTCTTAGAGCATCAAGGCTTTTCATCCCGCCCCTATTGGAGACTCCATGCCACAATTGAGCAAGACGGCATCCTCCTCAAGGCTCTTTGTCAAGAGCGCTTCGAGGACAAGAACCTTGCCCAAAGCGCCCTGACAGCGCTAAGAGGTCAGTCACATCTGAAGGTCCTATCGGTCGAGCGGAAGTGCACCGAGACCCCACCTCCGCTCCTCTTTGACCTCACCACGCTTCAGAAAGAGGCCAACCGCAAGCACGGCTTTTCGGCCGACAAGACCCTGTCGCTAGCCCAAGCGCTCTATGAGAAGAAGATCATAAGCTACCCACGCACCGGGAGTCGCTACATCAGCGAAGATGTCTTCGAGACGATCCCCACCCTACTCCATCAGCTAGGTATCACTCTTAGCCAACCGCTTAATCGGCACGCTGTCGATGATCATCGGGTGACCGACCATCATGCACTCCTCCCAACAGGTGAGTCCCCCGAGGGACTATCTCCAGAAGAGACAATGCTCTATCAGATGATCCTCAGCCGTTTCATCGAAGCCTTTGCTCCCAACAGCGAAGAAGAGCGTATGCAGGCGGAGCTGAGCGATGGGACCTACCGCTACAGCTGGCGGGCTACACGTAGACTGTCGCTGGGCTGGAGGGCTTATTCGCAAGACGGAGGAAAGGACAAAGTGGAGGCGACAGACGACGAGGAAGAGCTCCTCGAACAACTCCCCATGCTGACCGAAGAGGAGCACTTACCCCTTCGCCACACTGAGATCACGGAACATCAGACCAAGCCCAAGCCTTTGTTTACCGAAGCCTCCCTACTCTCCGCCATGGAGCATGCTGGGCGGGAGCTGACCGATGCCGAGAGTCGCAAGGCGATTGCCGAGTGCGGACTCGGGACACCCGCTACCCGCGCAAGCATCATCGAGGCACTCATCCTACGCGAACTCATCCGTCGGGAAAAGAAGACGCTCATCCCCACAGAGAAAGGGCTGTCCGTCTATCAGCTCGTCAAGGATCAGGAACTAGCCAATGCCGAACTCACGGCCAACTGGGAGCTCACCCTCTCAGCTATAGAAGCGGGGAAGGCTTCTGCCGAAGACTTCGCTCTCCGAATCAGAAGCTACACCACAGACATCTGTCACAAACTCCTCACCCTGCAGGCTGAAGCTCCAGCCTATCCCTCCTACCGCTGCCCGCTCTGTGCCCAGGACTCTGTGGGCATCTTTGCCAAGATCGTCAAGTGCCGCAACGAGACGTGTGAGTTCCACATCTTCCGTGAGATCTGCGGGGTAAAGCTCACAGAAGCACACATCAAGGAGCTCCTTATCAGTAGACGGACCTGCCTCATCAAAGGCTTTCAGAACAAAGCGGGCAAGAAGTTCAACGCCCACATCACTCTCCGAGGGGACGGCTCAACGGGCTTTGAATTCGACTCCAATAGCCAACCTCACAGAAGACGCTAACCATCCTCAGGAAAGCGCCTTATAGACCGAGAAAAAGAGGCTAATCTTTTGGGCAAAAGATTAGCCTCTTTTCAGCGGGACATTAGCACCTTTTCAAACGACCTCTGGAACATACCTCCCAGAAGCACAAACTCAGCTATGCCTTACAACAAGAAAGCCGTACTTGCAGCCAATACCCAAGCGATCCGTATCATCCTTCGCCTCGAGAAAGAGCAAAGGCTAACCACCGAAGAAGAGCGGATCATCCTAGGCGCCTACCAAGGCTTCGGAGGGCTCAAATGCGTACTGAATCGCACCGAACAGCCCGAGGATATTCGCTACTGGGCAAAGTCCGAGCAAGAGCTCTTCAAGCCCACCTGCACCTTGAAGCAGCTCATCTACCGAGAAGCTCCCGATGCTCTGATCGCCAAGCGCTACTGGGAGAGTATCAAGGCTAGTGTCTTGACCTCCTTCTATACCGATACGCGCATAGTCTCCGCCATCGCCACAGCCTTAGCAGAGACCGGAGTGGAGTTTCACTCTTGCCTAGATCCATCATCCGGGATAGGAGCCTTTGCCGATACCTTTGCTCCTTATGTTCGCCGTGTTGATGCGCTCGAGAAGGACTTACTCACGGCTCGGATAGCCCAAGCACTCCATCCCCTTGGAGAGAGCAAAGTAACGGTTCGCCAAGCTCCCTTCGAATCCCTAGGTGAGCTCGCCGAGGCTGACCGGTATGACCTCATCACAAGCAACATCCCCTTCGGCGACTTCATGGTCTATGATCGAGCCTACTCCAAAGGGAAGGATAGCATCAAGCGGGAAGCAACACGCACCATTCACAATTACTTCTTCATCAAGGGGCTGGAGAGCCTACGAGAGGGTGGCGTCCTGGCGTTCATCACGTCGCAGGGATTGCTTGACTCCCCCTACAACGAGATCTTCCGACGCTATCTGATGGAGCAGAGCCGACTCATCTCGGCCATTCGCCTACCCTCGGGTATGTTCTCAGAGCGTGCGGGGACCGAGGTCGGTAGCGACCTCATCGTCCTGCAAAAGCAAACGGGCAAGGGGATAACACCAGGCGAAGAAGAGCGCTTCGTACGCACCGCAGCCGTGCCCAGTGGCGATGGCTTCTCCATAGCCTTTACCCACAACTCGCTTTTTGAGGGCCCATGGGACGAGGTCCGCTCGCATACGATCGCGACCGAGCGAACCATGGGAACCAATCCCTACGGGAAAGCTGCCTGGATATACCAATTCGATGGAGGTATGGACGAGATGGCTGACAGCCTGCGGATACAGCTTACTCAAGATGTAGCGCATCACTTTGACCGAAAGCTCTACAACACAGGAGTCGCAACGACAGAAGAAGAACGCCAGGCAGAAGCCGAGAAGAAGCTCCTTGCTCTCGGAGTGACCGTAGGGTCATCCCAGAAGGAGGCTCAGAAGAAAGACAAAGAGAGAGACGATGCCTTTAACCTGATGCCTAAAGCCATCGAGAAGAGCCTCCCCCGGCTCTACACGACAGAGAAAGAACTCCTCGGCGATCGTACCGCCTATGCTCGCTACTTCTTCCCCGCTGGAGCATACACCGCCTACCTCCTGGAGTACGACCCCAAGGAGCGTATCGGCTTTGGGGCAGTTACCATGGGCTATGGATGGGAGCTCGGGAACATCTCGCTCGATGAGATGGAAGAGGTCCAGATAAAAGGGCTACGCATTGAGCGAGATCTCTACTTCTCTCCCACTAAGCTCCATCAGATAGAAGAGCTTGAAGAGCTCGTACAAGGGCACTTCACAAAGGAAGCGCTACAGGCTGAAGAGAACCCAACAGAGGAGCTAGACAGGGGACAAAGGACACTCCCTGAAGAAGAAGCTGCTCCTGAGGGAGTCCCTGCACTCACCCTGTTTCGTCAGTATGAAGCGCCTGAGCGACGACCCGACATGGAAGCTCCCCGAGAGATGAATGGGCAGACCGTGTACTTTGATGACGATCATCACCCCATCATGCAGGCAAGCCACGAGCAGGAGGAGCTACTCTTTGCGCCAGAAGAATATACCCTCTGGACCCAAGAAGTAGAGCGGGTGAGTGCCGAACTCAAGGCTAATACCCCCAAGCATAGCCCCTCCTCACAGAAGGCTCATACGGAAACTAAGACCCAAACATCCCGCAGGCGTAAGCAGCCTGCTCGCGATACGATCCAAGAGGCTTCTCTCTTCGACTTCACTGATGAAGCCGGACAAGGCCAGGTGGTCCCCACAACCGAGTATCGGGAGGTCTTTGACACATCTCCTCGTCCTTTCCTCTCCGCCCCCGACAGCCACCTTCGCGATGGCTCAATCGTCGCGCAGAAAGGACAGGTAGGCTACCTCTCTGACCTCAAGAGGCGCCCAACCTTTCACCCCATGGATCTCCCCCTCGCTCAGCTTACTCGCTTAAGAGCCTACATAGAGATCCGCGAGAGCTACCACCGGCTCTATGACTATGAGGCCACCAACCATGCCGAGGACAAAGAGGAACGGGAGAAGCTCAACCGGCTCTACGATGCCTATGTCGCTCGCTGGGGAGAGCTGAACAAGAAAGCCAATACGGACATCATTAAGATGGATGCCACGGGGATGGAGATGCTCTTTCTTGAGCGCTCTATCGATGGACACTTCGTCAAAGCGGATATCTTCGATCATCCCACAGCCTTCTCCTCCGCCGAACTCTCAATCGCTTCCGACCCGCTCGAAGCTCTAGGAGCCTCGCTCAACAAGTACGGAAGTGTGGAGCTCTCCTACATGGCTTCGCTACTTCCCGAGATGGAGGAGAACGACATCATCTCTGCCCTCGAGGGACGTATCTACTACAACCCTGAGGCAGGTGGCTATGAGGTAGCCGATAAGTTCATCTCGGGCAACGTAATCGAGAAAGCTGATAGGCTGGCCTCGTGGCTACTTGACCACCCCGACCACGAGGAAGGGAAACAGAGCTTGGCAGCCCTTATGGCAGCACGCCCAACACCTATACCCTTTGCCGACCTGGACTTCAACCTCGGGGAACGCTGGATCCCAGCAGCTGTGTACGGTGAGTTTGCCTCCGACTTCTTCGGCACAGATATCCGTGTGGCGTATCATGCCAACATGGATGAGTATACCATCACTTGTGATCGGAAGAATGGTAACATCTGGCACAAATACGCCGTACAAGGTGAGTTCCGTCGATACGACGGGCTACACCTACTGAAGCATGCTCTGCATAATACCATTCCCGACATTAACAAGAGCAAGGAGATCATCGACCCCTCCTCGGGTGAAACGAAGTCCATCAAGGTGCGTGATGGCGAGAAAATCCAGCAAGCTAACAACAAGATCGAGGAGATTAGACAAGCCTTTGTCGATTGGCTCACAAGACGTCCCGAGACCTTCAAAGAGCAGCTCACCGATCGCTACAACGAACTCTTCAATTGCTTCGTGCGCCCCAATTTCGACGGAGCGCATCAGAGCTTCCCCGACCTAGACCTCAAGCGTCTCGGCATCCCTGACCTATACAAAAGTCAGAAAGATGCCGTATGGATGCTGAAAACCAATGGTGGGGGGATCTGTGACCATGAAGTAGGGGCAGGAAAGACGCTTATCATGTGTACCGCGGCCTATGAGATGAAGCGACTCGGACTGGCAAACAAGCCCATAATCATAGGACTCAAAGCCAACGTCTTTGATATCGCTGACACCTTCCGTAAGGCCTATCCTAATGCGCGGATACTCTATCCCGGCAAGGATGATTTCACCAAGCAGAACCGCCAGCGCATCTTTGCCGACATCAAGAACAACGACTGGGATTGCATCATCCTGACGCACGAGCAGTTCGGGATGATCCCTCAGGCCCTCGAGATACAACAAGCCATCCTACAAAAGGAGATGGACTCCGTGGAAGAGAACCTCAATGTCCTCCGAAAAGAAGGCAAAGACATCTCCCGCGGGATGCTCAAAGGACTTGAGAAGCGGAAACAAACACTTGGGGCCAAGCTCCACGACATCCAGGACAGTATCTCCGAGCGTAAGGATGACGCCGTGGACTTCAAGATGATGGGCATAGATCACCTCTTCGTCGATGAGTCACACCAATTCAAGAACCTCATGTTTAATACCCGCCACGACCGCGTATCGGGTCTAGGGAACCCTGATGGCTCACAGCGAGCGCTCAACTTGCTCTTTGCCATTCGCACCATCCAAGAGCGCTCAGGGAAAGACCTAGGAGCAACCTTCCTCAGCGGCACGACAATCTCCAATAGTTTGACCGAGCTCTATCTTCTCTTCAAGTATCTGCGCCCACAAGCCCTCGAGAAACAAGGCATCAACAGCTTTGATGCCTGGGCTGCCGTCTTTGCCCAAAAGAGCACAGACTACGAGTTCTCCATCACTAACGAGATCATCCAGAAAGAGCGCTTCCGCACCTTCATCAAGGTCCCTGAGCTTGCTGCCTTCTATGCGGAGATTTGCGACTTCCGCACAGCAAAGGATATTGGCATTGACCGTCCCGAGAAGAATGAGATCCTGCACAACATTCCACCAACGCCTGAGCAGGAGGATTTTATCAAACGATTGATGGAGTTTGCCAAGACGGGCAATGCCACTGTTTTGGGGCGTGAACCGCTTAGCGAACGTGAGGAAAAGGCCAAGATGCTTATCGCAACAGACTATGCGCGCAAAAGATTCAATAAATTTATATCTTTCAGATAATCAATAGAATAAGAATGAATAAAGGATAAATGGGTTACGATTTGGAAACGAGCAAGTTTCTTACCCTTTCTTTATTCTGCATTACTTCAAAGAGCACTTAAATTGATAATGCAAAGATAATATTTTCTGATGAAAACAGTGTATTTTTAGAGAAATAAATTGTAGATACACCTTAAAATATTCACATCTAATTCTATTGGCACTTATTTATTCAAGTTTTAGTGTTGTTATTATGCTATCAAAAAGGCTCATAATTAATCATTTTGATGTGTAAAATGAGAAAAGAGTTCTGTCGGTGATGGTACAAAAGGTAAAGATGCAAAAAGAGAATGCGTCAAAACTAAAATAGGGGCTGCCCGGTAATACTAATTGTAACTGTTAAATATAAAAGAGCCATATCAAACGCTGCATTCAAGTGCTGATATGACTCTTTCCTCTTTTCATTGTCTTTAAGAGAGGTTTAGTTTTAGATTGTAAGACTGTGACAGTAATATCTTAGTTTTGACACATCTGCGATATTATGAAAAGTATTCATTAAATCAGGCACTCTTTTATAATCTCATCACTTATTCCTTTTTCCTTAAGACGTTTGGCGATTTCTCTCTTATAATTGACCTGTTCGTGAAAATGGAAAATCATTTTCATCATTGACAATCTTACCTACCTGTGTTGCGCCATGGAGAAAGGCGATGCCGCAGGACGGCTGATGATTCAGCTGAACAATCTCAAAAAGAGATATGCGCTCTCTATCCTTGTCCTGGCACATACGCCCAAACGCTCTTTGGATTGTCCCATCACATCCAACGACCTTGCCGGAAGCAAACGGCTCTACAATTTCTTTGACAGCGTGTTCACCATTGGAAAAAGTGCCCAAGACGGAGGGCTTCGCTATGTGAAGCAGCTTAAAGTGCGCTATGGCACGTTCTCTCATGATGCGGATAATGTAATCGTTTACGAGATTGACAAGGTGGATGCTTTCTTGCAGTTCGTGTTCAGGGGCTATTCCACGGAAAAGGAACACTTGAAAAAATTGGGCGACAATGAATCAAGCCAAAGGGATTGCCAAATTCTGCAACTCTCCCAATCGGGCAAGTCCGTCAGGGAGATAGCCTCACAGGTGAATTGTGGCAAGTCCACCGTAAACCGTATCATCCAGCGCAGCAAAGAGAGTAAAAACGCAGGTGTCCCAAGTGTCCCACTGTCCCAACCCTTAGAGTGTGGGACAATGGGACAGGATGGGACAGCCGACAATCAACCATCAAAAACGGACTAAGCTATGGGCAATTATTCATTACAGAAGTATAAAGGAACGGCAACACGGCATACCTGCCCCAAATGCGGAGACAGGCATTCTTTCGTCTATTACGTGGACGAAAATAATGTGCCGTTGCATCCATCGGTCGGCAGATGTAACCACGAAAGCGGTTGTGGGTATCACTACACTCCGAAAGAGTATTTTCAAGAGCATCCTGAACACAGAACTACCAATGATTTCTCTTTTGACAGGCAAAGAGCAGAGCAGAAGAAAGTGAAGCAGCAAAGTAAGCCGACAGCCATCGGCTATATTCCCCCTCACTATGTGGAGAAGTCGCAAAGCGAGCGTAGCAATTTCTTCCGTTTCCTCTTCACACTCCTTACTTCCTACTATGGCGACAAGGCGAAAGAGGTGTTGAAGCGGTTGTTGGAGGAATACCGTTTGGGGGCTACCCGTGACGGCTCTGTTATCTTTTGGCAGATAGACAGGACGGGCAAGGTACGCACGGGAAAGGTGATGCAGTACAATCCCGAAGACGGACACCGTATCAAGGGAGGACAGACATCGGCAGTGAACTGGATACACAGCATATTGAAAAAGCAGCGTGTGTTGGCAGAGGATTGGCAACTATCCCAATGCCTTTTCGGGGAACACTTGTTGAAAACGCATCCCGACAAGGTGGTGGTCTTGGTGGAATCCGAGAAGAGTGCCGTTATCGGTTCTGCTATCTTCCCCGATTATGTATGGCTGGCTACGGGTGGTAAGAGTCAGATGAGAGAAGAGAAACTCCGTGTACTGTCAGGGCGAACCGTGCTTCTCTTTCCCGATGCCGATGCTTATGCCGAGTGGAAACAGCGAGCCGAGAGCATGTACTTTTGTAAGGTGGTGGTTTCGGACATCATCGAAAGGAATGCCACCCCGAAACAAAAAGAAGCCCATATCGACATAGCCGATTGGATTATCTTTCAGATACGGGAGGGCAAGGTGATGAGTACAGCCAACCACTTGGTCGAGGCTGAGAGAATCCTCCAGCGGATGATAGAGAAGAATCCCGTCCTGCAAAAACTGATAGACGATTTAGACCTTGTGCTGGTCGGTGCATCTCCAATCGGCAACGATGATGAAAAACCTCCCTGACGGAGGAGAGCGGAAGCCGTAGGCTGGAGTTTGCAGACAATGGCTTGCCATTGATATAGCCCACTATAACTACACGCTCCGCTTACGTAGTTGTGGGCTCTCCCGAGGGGATTAGGGTTTTACCCTAATGACCCACTCAGGGCGTTTCTCCCCTGAGAACCCAGAGCAAAGAGTGACCCTCTCTTTGCAATCTCCGCTTATGGGTTGCACCCCTAAGAACCCCATGCGTTTACGGACAGCGGAAAAGCAAACAATAAAGTACAAACCAAAAAACAAGTATCTATGGCAACAAAATCAAGCATACATATCAAGCCCTGCAATATCGCATCGAGTGAGGCTCACAACAGGAGGACTGCCGAATACATGCGCCACATCGGAGAGTCCAGAACCTATGTGGTTCCAGAACTCTCCACCGATAATGAGCAGTGGATAAATCCCGACTTCGGCAGTCCGGATTTGCGGATGCATTATGACAATATCAGACAGATGGTAAAGGAAAAGACCGGACGTGCCATGCAGGAAAAGGAGCGTGAACGCAAAGGCAAGAACGGTAAAATAGTCAAGATTGCGGGATGCTCCCCCATACGTGAAGGAGTGCTGCTTGTCAGGTCGGACACCACACTGGCAGACGTGCGTAAATTCGGTGAGGAGTGTCAAAGACGCTGGGGAATCACACCGCTGCAAATCTTCCTGCACAAGGATGAAGGGCATTGGCTGAACGGTCAGCCGGAAGCGGAAGACAGGGAAAGCTTCAAAGTCGGGGACAGATGGTTCAAGCCGAACTATCATGCCCATATCGTTTTCGACTGGATGAACCACGAAACAGGAAAGAGCCGAAAGCTCAATGACGATGACATGATGCAGATGCAGACCCTTGCATCCGACATCCTGCTGATGGAACGCGGGCAGTCAAAGGCTGTCACTGGTAAGGAGCATCTGGAACGGAACGACTTTATCATTGAGAAGCAGAAAGCTGAACTGCAACGCATGGATGCAGCCAAACGGCACAAAGAAGAACAGATAAATCTTGCCGAGCAGGAACTGAAACAGGTGAAATCAGAAATACGCACTGACAAGTTAAAGAAGACAGCCACCACGGCAGCGACAGCCATAACTAGTGGAGTTGCTTCTCTTTTCGGGAGTGGAAAACTGAAAGAACTGGAACGTGCCAACGAAAAACTGCAAGACGAGGTTTCAAAACGGAACACCAATATTGAAAAATTGCAGAGCCAAGTACAGCAGATGCAGAAACAGCATGATACGCAAATCCACAATCTCAGAGAAATGCACAGGCAGGAACTTGACATGAAAGAAAAAGAACTGTCACGGCTCGCCAGAATCATAGACAAGGCTTTCAGGTGGTTTCCGATGTTCAGGGAAATGCTGCGCATGGAAAAGTTTTGTGCCATGCTGGGATTCTCTAAAGAAATGACTGAAAGTCTTATAGTCAAAAAAGAAGCCCTGAAATGTAGCGGTAAAATCTATTCCGAGCAACACAGGCGGAACTTTGATATAAAGGATGATATTTTAAGGGTGGAAAATGACCCTGACGATGAAAGCAGGCTGAACCTGACAATAAACAGGAAGCCGATTGCCGACTGGTTCAGGGAGCAATGGCACAGGCTTAGATATGGAGCAAGAGTGCCGCAACAGGAAGAAAGAAAAAGTAGAGGATTCAAATTATAATAGAAGCAATTTGATTAGTAATCTAAAAGCACTCCGATAACGATTAGAGTGCTTTTAGATTGTTTATCATTAATTATCAAAGCAAGTGCAGTTTAAGATTTTACTGAAGTTTGCATTAATAAAGAATATACTACAGCTGATATA
>ERZ773214.152-NODE-152-length-48836-cov-4.898567_pt1 | contig 48836 bp, 47 predicted proteins | sample MGYA00511238_ERZ773214 | MGnify/ENA primary metagenome ERZ773214 (study PRJEB29015, sample SAMEA2738157) | human oral metagenome | biome: human oral; feature: human-associated habitat; material: saliva | place: China | collected 2259 ... | reverse complement strand
AAATCAATATCGCTACTATACGATGTATCCTTTTTACATATAGCACTGAACTAAATATTAGCATCAGTAGTTTCCATATCTTCTGATATATCAAATATAATTTTTTGATTATTACACTAACTAAATTCTCCATATTCAAACATATCCTATAAAACATCTGTATAATTATCACTTTTCATAAAATACTTTATTAATTTAGTAATATCTATTATAAAAGGATCATTAAATTCTGATTTATAATATTGTGTAGTAGTATTATGTTGATTTAATAATTTACAAGTGTTTTTATCAAGATTTTCTAAATTAGTTATTTGAATATCTGGTACTGAAGTTAATAATTTATTAGTAAGTGTAAAATTTTTACAATCATCTATTATTATTGTTTCTTTAATATTAGGTATATAATCATTTAAAGTTGTTATATTATCACAATTAAATAATTCTAATATATTACAAGATGTTAGACCTTTTAATGTAGATATGCTTGAGTTATTTATACTAATATTACTATTATCATAATTTATTTCATGATTAATATTCTAAAAAAGATTAGGTACTGTGCAATTGTATATTATTAAGTCATTATTAGAACTTTTATAAAAATGTGTATCTGGATTTTTAATAATATTATATGGTAAAATATCTAAATTATTTCCTATATTATGATAACTTAAAGAAATATATTTACAATTTACATTATTAAATCCAAATGGCATTCTATGATTTTCTAAATTAAATTTAATATAAACCTATTGACTTTTATTATTGACATCTAAATCAAATAAACTATTATGATTTTTATCAACATCAAAAAATTTTAAACTTATACTATTTTTATTAGTAATACTATCTGCATTATTACGAATCCATTGTAATGCATATTTAGTCTAATCCTTTTTATATGTATTTAATATTTTATCGTTATATGTATCAGATATAGCATTAATATCAGACTATATCGCATCATTAAAATCAAAACCTTCTGTAATATATTTCATAATGTATTTATAAAAATATAGAGAACTTAAATAATTAAGTTCTCTATTCAAAATTTAATTTGATACATATGATTTTATAGTTTTTGCCAAGTAATTATCTAACCATTTACCATCAGGTTTTTCTGGTAATGTTGATATTTTATATGCATCTTCAATCTCTTTTATTTCAATATCTAATTGTGTAATTAAATCGTCATATTCAAATTTATGATTTCTAATATTCATAAGAAATTCTCTGTCTTCTATTCTTTTAACATTAAAACCTTTACCTAATAGAATTTCTTTACACATATGAATTAATCTAAAACAATGCATTATATTTTTAGAATCATAATTTTTATTTAAGTTAGATGCATACCTAACCGGATTACGTTTCTTTACCCACTCTTGATATTCTTTATATCTTCTACAATGAGATATAAAGCCATCTTCATTATATGATATATACAACAATGGTACTTCACCTTTTGCTACAGGAGATAAATGTAATTGTGTAGAGCTATCATTTTTTAATAGTCCATAATAATTTTGAATCTTTTGTTCACTTAACCATTTCTTAAACATATATAATCCAATACTGTTATTTGCTATATTTGATTTATATGTATTATTAAGTAATGATAATAATTTATTATCTTCTATAGAAGGTGTTTCACTAAACAATGTGTCTATACGTTTAGGATGCTCTTTAAAATATAATACCCAATCATAATAAGCTCCAAACATATTATGCATATTTGGAATATTCACAAGCCCAAAATATCGTAGTGGCAAATTATATTCTTTACTCCAATCTTCTATTGTATAAGAACCTTGTTTACGGAAAGTATAGCAGAATTCTAATATAGTTTTTCTACGTTCAATAGGATTAACAATTTTTTTATTTAATCCTCGAGCTTTAACCACTTGCTGCTTAGCATATCCATAAAATGGATTAAATATTTCTTTAGATAATACTTTATCTCTATTATCTCTTAATTCCTTAAATAATGGATGCATATAATGTATACAGTTATCTGGTACAAATAATGCTTCCAATACAGTAGGGTTAGATTTCTTCAATAATCTAATGAATTCTGATAATTCATACCATGTAGTATCATGTTTTTCATCAGATACTTGTACTGTTGGATTTAATATACAATATTCAAAAGGTTCATCTAAAAAAATTCCACCTGTATCTACATCAGATTCAGGTGTATTTAAATTATATGCAGTAGAGCCTCTTGTATACTCAAATAACAAGCGGTTTTCATTTCTAATTTCTTCAAAATTACTATTTAACTTTTTCATAGAATGATATTCTTTAAAAGTTTTTGTATATTAGAAATTTCTATATGGTCAATAATAATACCACTGGTTTCAAGCTTAATAGAATTTACCATATATAATTTATATGGGTTTTCCTTATTACTATTATATTTCTTAATAGCATCTTTTAACTCAGTATAGATATAACATTTTGTACTATCATTATCAATGCCCCACTTAAATATAGGTTTAATACTATCATCTTTTGTAAAATGATTAACCATTTCATTTAAGATATGCCATGTATTTTTATCCTTACGACGATATACTAAAATATATGGAATATTTGATTTAGTACCATATGCAAATTGAAAATCTAATAAATTCTTATTTTGCTTATTCATATATAAGTATTTTATTTTACCTATTCATTTATAGGTAAAGGTTTTTATAAAGTCTAACTTTTTCTAAACAACTTTCTTTGGTTTCTAATAGAAGTCCTGTTGCAAAAATATAATCATATATATAATTAAGAACGTCCTTAATTAAAGGCTTTTCGTTATCAGATAAGTTTAATTCTTTAATAATGTCATTACCATTTATTGGTAACTTATAATTATTAAATAATTCTGCATACTTGTCAAATAATTTAAGATTTCTCAATAATGAAGGTATATGATTATTAAATCTCTTTTCACATACAGTAATAGTACACATTAAATAAGTTCTATAACAATATTTATCTTGTAATGCATACCTTCTAATATCATAGTCATTTATAGAATTATACTGTAAATAATGAATAACTTTACATACATTATCTCTTAAACTATTAGGAAATTTTGCATATGTTAATGATATAAAAATATCATCTTCTAAATTATCCTTTAATAATAAAGCTATATATCCAACTAATCCAAGTTCTTCTGTATAATTTACATTATAATTATAATTAGGTAGATTATAAAAAATTATTTTTAATAAAGTAGACGGAATAAGTTTTAGTACTTCATTATAAAATGGCATGTTTACCATTTTAATAAATTCATCATATATTCTCTCTTGAGATACAATAGATAGTCTATCCATATTTAATGATAATGCATTATCTACTCTATATGATATTTTCCACCCATACTTAGCTGCAAATCTATATACTCTTAGAATTCGTAATGGATCATCATTTAATGTAACTACAGGATTTGTAGGTGTATCTATTATATGATTTTCTATATCATATAGTCCATTTCCTGTTGGATCTATTATAGATTCAATACATACTTCATCATTAACATTTAGATATAATGCATTAATTGTTAAGTCTCTTCTTAAAGCATCTTCTGTAATTGAAGCATAACTTTGAATAGGCTTACGAGTTTTACCATCATATTTTTCCTTTCTTGTATGTACAGCTTCTAATTGAATATTAGGAAATTCTTTAAGTATGAATGTTACAGTACCAAACCGTTCAAATATAACCGGTTTACTTGCTAATAACTTATTATCATATAACCAGTTAGCAAATTTTACACCACCATTTTCAATATCTAAAACTAAATCAATATCCTTAATAGTATCATCACCTAAATAAAAATCACGTATACACCCACCAACAACATATAAATGATTTTTATACTCTGTATCTTTAACAATACTACCAAGGTATTTAATTATATCTATAAATAAATTTCTGTCCATAGTTTATTTTATGCGATATACAATACGAGCCTTAGATAAGTCGTATGGACTCATCTCCATTTTTACTCTATCCCCCGTCATAAGACGGATGTTATTCATTCTCATCTTACCAGAAATATGTGCCATTACTATATGACCATTATCAAGCTCTACCTCAAATACTGTATTAGGAAGAGTTTCCACAATTATTCCTTCTACTTCAATAACTCCTTGCTTTGACATAATTTTTTATTTTTTGTTTATTTTATATAAAGCCCATAAAATCATGTCATATATGCTAAGTATAACAGCAAACCAACTCAATGTACTTAGTATAAACAAAGAAAACACGATCGTATCTTCTGGTGTATTTTCTTTTAATTGCTTTACTTTTGGAAGATCACAATATTTTATTATTGTATAACTTAATAATAATGCAATTAAACATCCATATATATAAAAAGTTAACCCCATAAATTATTTTATTTTAATTAAACATTTCGAGTATATATATTAAATACATAATTATATCCTCCTGAATTATTCTCACTCTTACTATGGAACTCTTGTTTTACACAAGTCCACTCTAAATTATTAATATATGGAAAATATACATCAGCAGGTTTTACAGTTTCGACAAGTGTTATATCCAACTCATCTACAAACTCTATTGCTTGCTTATATGTATATGCTCCACCAATTACATATACCTTTTTATCATTTTCACTAATCTTAAATGCTTCATCTAAAGTACTTACAACTTCAATACCTTCTGCAGTTAGTGGATGTTCACTAATTACAATATTACGACGATTTGACAATGGTTTAGACCCTAATGATACAAATGTCATATAACCCATTATAACGGTATTACCTGTTGTTGCTTCCGTAAAATGATTCATATCAGCTGGAATGTGATATATTAAATCATTGTCCTTTCCTAAGCCATACATTGTATCAATGCATGCAATAATAATCTTCTTACTCATTTAATTAAAATCAGATTTGTTTATTTTTCTATTGCAGCGTCTACCTTTACAATGATATCTCCTGTCGTAACCCGATTATTCATTGCATAAGTAGGCATACTTAACCATATAAATACAGAACAAGTCAACGCTGCACATCTACCGCAATAGCGTGTATATCGGTTCATAACACCGCCTCCTAAGACATACTTCATCAAATATCAAAAGTTTAATTTAATCGTATTTTTGAATATTATTATCAATTAAAATGATAAAAGAATCATGCAAATTTTCCACTCCATTTAGACATAAAACAATCCGTTTAGTCATTTTTCGATTTTTATTTATATCAATTATGCGTCAACAATATTCAATCAATATGTATATGATATTAATGATCCGTTTTCAATTAAAAATTGTTAATAGAGGTCATCTTTTACACACAAAAAAAGAGTCATAGCAACGGCTATTCCTCAACCTGTTGCTATGACTCTTTATTCGTTTATTCTATTTGCGGTCGTAAAGTCCCGCTTTTTTCATCATGTTATCCAAGAAACTCTTTACTTCGTCACTTGCATTTACCATAGGCAGCCGAAATACGCATTTAGACGTAATCTTCAGCATTTGGCAGCACTCTTTGACAGGTATCGGATTAACAGTCGTAAAGATTCCCGTCATGACATCAAGGTATTTTTGATTGATGGATGCAGCCGCTTCCATGTCTCCGTCCTTGCAACACTGTACGATGGCATTCATTTCTTTGCCGATAATATGTGATGCCACACTGATAACCCCTGTGCCTCCGACAGCTGTAATAGGCAATGTCAATGCGTCTTCACCGCTATATACGCGGAAGTCGTCTTTAGTGTCGCGAGCAATCTTCGTAGCCGCCACCAAGTCACCGCTGGCTTCTTTTATGCCTACAATATTGGGGAAGTCCGCAGCCAGTCGCACTACCGTTTCAGGCAAGATTTTACCACCCGTCCGCCCCGGTACATTATAGATAATAACAGGTAATGATACGGCCTTTGCCACTGCCGCAAAGTGTGCGTAACACCCGTCCTGATTCGGCTTATTGTAATAGGGTACTATTACAAGCAGACAGTCAACGCCGGTTTTCTCAGCTTTTTTGGCAAATTCAACAGTAGCCGCCGTATTGTTAGAACCTACATTCGCCATAATCATAGTACGATCGCCGTATTCATCGGCGGCAAACCGGAAAAGACGCAATCTTTCTTCTTCCGTCAGTGTAGCACCTTCACCGGTCGTACCGGCAACGAGTAATCCGTCCGAACCGTTTTCAAGCAAATATCTTGCCAATGAATCAAACTCGTCAAAGTCAATATTCCCGTTTTCATAAAAGGGCGTGACCATAGCCGTAATAACGTTTCCGAACTTCAACATAACCCGTACTCCTCCTTATATATCGTGTTTTATCATATATTCCGCAATTTGCAACGCATTTAAAGCGGCCCCTTTGCGGATTTGATCCCCCGATACCCAAAGATTGACGGCTTTGGGATTAAATAAATCCTTACGGATACGACCTACATACACATCATATTTTTCCGAAGTATACAAGGGCATGGGATATTCCATTTTAGCCGGATTATCTTGAACCTGTGCCCCCGGAAAAGCATCGATAGCACGACGAATTTCTTCAACGGTCAGTTCTTTTTCCGTTTCCACATAAATCGATTCGGCATGACTGCGGAATACGGGCACGCGAACCGTTGTCGGTGTAACGGCAATAGTATCGTCATGGAAGATTTTATGTGTCTCATTGACCATCTTCATTTCTTCCTTAGAGTAATCGTTGTCCATAAAAATATCAATTTGCGGCAACAGATTAAAAGCAATGGGATAGTGTTTATCCAAGCTCTTTGTAGGCAAGATTTCCGCTACCGGTTCTTTTCCCGCCATAACATCTTCCACTTGTTTACGCAGTTCATCAATGCCTTCCTTACCGGCACCGGATACAGCCTGGTATGTGCTGACCACAATTTTAGTAATTTTAGACAAGTCGTAAATAGGCTTTAAGGCCATTAGCATAATAATGGTCGAACAGTTCGGATTGGCAATAATGCCCTTATGCTTACAAATGTCTTCAGGATTCACTTCGGGAACAACCAACGGTACATCGGGATCCATGCGAAAGGCGCTGGAGTTATCAATGACAACACACCCTCGTTTTACCGCTTCGGGAGCTAATTCTTTACTGATGGACCCGCCGGCAAACAAACCGATGTCAACGCCTTCAAATGATTCGGGTTTCGCTTCTTCTACCGTATAGTCCTTACCGTTAACCGTCAGCTTCTTACCTTTCGAACGTTTGGATGCCAACAACTTCAGGGAACTGTACGGAAAGTTGCGTTCTTCTATTAATCTGATAAATTCCTGTCCCACAGCACCGGTAGCCCCCAAAATGGCTACAGACGGATTCTTCGTACTCATATGTAAAGCCTCCTGTACAGTTTATAAATAGTGTTCCAAGCCGAAGGTCACACCCTTGCGGGAATCCACCTTCTTCACGGCTAAGACAACACCGGGCATAAAGGATTTTCTGTCCAACGAATCGTGACGGACCGTAAGGATTTCCCCGTAGCCGCCGAAAAGCACTTCCTGATGTGCCACATACCCGGGCAGCCGTACGCTATGTACGGGTATGCCTTCCACCGCAGCGCCTCTGGCTCCGGCAAGACTTTCGTGCGTTTTGTCCGGAGCCGGCTCTGCACCGGCTTCACGACGAGCACGGGCTATTTTTTCAGCCGTCATCTTGGCCGTACCGGACGGAGCGTCTAATTTATTATTGTGATGTAGCTCAATGATTTCTACATCAGGCAAGTATTTAGCGATTTCTGCACTATACTTCATCATCAGTACGGCTCCGACAGAAAAGTTCGGTGCAATAAATACGGCTACGTCCGCTTTTTTTGCCGCTTCATCCAATTCATTACGCTGTTGTGCCGTCAAACCTGTCGTACCGACAACAATATTCGTCCCGTTTTCAATACAAGTCTTTACATTTCCGTAAATAGCCGCCGGTGTCGTAAAATCGACGACTACGTCGGGTTTTGCCATTTTCAACGCTTCATTCAAACTCCCGTACAAGGGTAACCCCAAAGGAGAAATACCGATGACTTCTCCCGCATCTTTACCCACATTCATAAGACTTGTGCCGCCTACGAATTCCAATTCATTATCTGCCAAAACGGCCTTAACCGTTTCGCTTCCCATGCGACCGTCTGCGCCGCTTACCAATACTCGAATCATGCCTTTTCCTCCGTATAAATCGGAATATTATGTATCTATTTATGATAAACTTCTCAAGAACGCTCGTCAAGAAATATGCCCATGTATACAAAAAGCGTGCCTAGGCACGCCCTTTGACCTTGCGAATAATTTCCTCAGCTGCCTGCATACCGGCCTCACTGGTATCGTCTCCGGAAAATATGCGGGCAATGTCTTTAACATGGGCTTCTTTATCTAAATTGCGGACCTGAGTAACCGTCCGCCCCTCTTTTTCTTCTTTATACAAAAAGTAGTGACTGTCCGCAATGGCTGCCGTCTGCGGCAGGTGAGTAATACAAAAAACCTGACCCATCCGTCCCAAGCGCCCCATTTGAGCCGCTACTTGCAACCCTGTTTCCCCGCTAATGCCTACATCTATTTCGTCAAAAACTACGGTCCTGTCCGTATATTTTTCTCGGAAAATAGATTTTAATGCCAAGGCGATTCTAGATACTTCGCCGCCGGATGCCACTTCTGCCAAGAGTTGTTCCGTCTCGCCCCGATTAGCTGAAAACCACAGCTCCACCGATGCGGCTCCAGAAGGACTTATAGCCTCCATAGGCTCGATGCGAAAAGAGATGCGGCTATTTTCAAGTCCCAACCGATGTAAAATATCTTCCGTCTTTTCTTTAAACAAGTCTGCCGCTTCCAAGCGTGCCTGAAATAAATCATCGCCTTCTTGCCGTAATTGATTTTCACAGCTAGAGATTTGTTTATTTAAGTCAACCAGAGCGTTTTCCGAATCGCTCAGTTTCTCCCGATCCGCCTTGGCTTTTTCAGCAAAGGCCAATATATCTTCTACGGAAAATCCGTATTTACGTTTTAACTTTTCAATCGTCGCCAAGCGAGACTGCATTCGGTCTAATGCCGGGCCGTCAAAACTCATGCCGTCTGCATAAGAAGATATTTCGTCTCGCAACTCTTCCAACTCGTAAGAAAGCGCCTCCGCCTTAGATGCCATGGCCTCAAAACGCGGGTCATACGATGCGTTTTTCATCAAACTGCGGCGAATTTCCGCAATACCGTCCGTCATTCCCTGACGACGTTCACTACCGTCCATAACGGCCATGGCGGTTTGTAGTCCTTCCGTAATGTGTTCTGCATGAGAAGCCGTGCGAATATCGGCTTCCAGCTTTTCATCCTCTCCTTTTGTTAACTTGGCTTCTTCGATTTCCTGTATTTGAAAATCTAAAATACCGAGAAGACGTATTTTTTCACTTTCGTCATGTTCCAAAGAGTCTCTTTCACGACACAGTTTTTTCCACGTTTCATACGTCTTGTCATAGGCAGTCCGCCAACGACGCGTATCTTCCGTAAAGCTGTCGAGAAGCCGCACATGATAAGCCGTGTCGAAAATAAGGCGACTGTCATACTGTCCATGAATATCGACAAGGTATAGACCCAATTTGCGAACCGTGGCAAGGGGAACCAAGGTTCCGTTGACCAATACAGAACCGCGCCCATTCCGATAAAAGCGACGGGATATGATGATTTCCCCGTCTGAAGTATCAATATGTTGCTCTTCTAAAAAGTTTGCCAATCCTTCGTTTTCCGAGGGCAAAAAAAACGCGCCTTCAACGAGGAACGCTTCCGCCCCTGAACGGACGAAAGACGCTGATGCGCGTTTTCCTGCGAGCATACCGATGGCATCGAGAAGGATGGATTTGCCCGCACCGGTTTCACCGGTAAAAACAGTGACTCCATCGGTAAAGCTCAAGTATATATCTTCAATTAGTGCAAAATTTTCAATGTGCAATGATTGCAACATGTGTATTATTCCTTCATTAATGAAATGATCAGTTTGACAAGTTTCGGAACGCTGTCGGGGTTATTCGTAATAATTAAAACCGTGTCGTCACCGGCTACAGTGCCGATAACACGCTCCCATTTTGCATGGTCTACTGCCGAAGCAACCATGCTGGCCGAACCGGGAACGGTATGAATGACGATTTGATTCAAACACGAGTCGACGCGCACGATAGAATCCTGAAATAACCGGGCCATACGACTCTTGGACATAAGCATGTTTTGTTCGGGTGACAAAGCATACCGATAATGTCCGTCACTGGTAGGAACCTTAATCAGCATCAACTCTTTAATGTCCCTGGAAACCGTGGCCTGAGTGACTTCAATCCCCTCTTCCTGCAAAGCCTTGGCCAATTCTTCCTGCGTCTCAATCGGCCGGGATTGAACAATTTCTTTAATCTTAGTGTAACGGAATCTTTTCATGGCTATCCTCTCTTTTGAATAACAAACAGTACCGGCGGCTCATGCACTTGATTGGCAGGCTGCCAGTACGACACGTCGAACCGTTTCTGAGGCACATGGCTCAAAAACGAAGCGAGCTCATCCTTCTCTTTTTTCCCGTCCGGGGTTCCCGGATATGCTACTATCATAATTATCCCATTGACAGAAATTTTATGCAAGCCTAAATCCACGGCTTTTAATGTAATTGCAGTATCCGTATGTATAGTGCGGTTTCCTCCGGGCAGATAGCCTAAATTGAATACTATAAAATCAGGTATTTTATCAATTTTACTTAATAAATTTTCATGAGATCCTAATTTCAATTGTATACGTTCGTGAAACAATCCGTTTGTTTCCAAGCGAGACTGTGTAGATGCCAAGGCCGAAGCTTGAATATCAAATCCATAGAGAAAGGCTTGTTTACCCATGTTTTCAGCTAAAAACAAAGTATCATGTCCGTTGCCGCAGGTCATATCAACAAGAACTTGAGCCCGTTTTACAAAAGGAAGTGCTAAGGTATGGCACAAGGCAACAGCATTATGAAACGGATATTCTTCCAATTATTCGGCACCTCTCATCTTTTTGAACAGGTTGGCATAAAAATATCCGCCGTCAAAGCGAATGAAATCCAAATGAGCTGTCGATTTGCGAATATGTAGAATCATATTGCAGGCAAACTCATAATCCGTCATGCCGTCGACGGAAATGCGGACGACATTGCGACTGTCCCTTACGGAAAAACTGAGCCTGTCATCGTCACTGAGAACAAGTGGTATTTTCAATAATAAGTGCGGACAAATAGGCGTTACCATCATACCTTTTACATGGGGCGGCACAATGGGTCCCCCTGCGGAAAAGGTATACCCCGTACTGCCTGTAGGCGTAGAAACGACAATACCGTCCCCGGGATATTGTTGAACGAAGTAGCCGTTAATACTCATATCTACTCGTACCAGCTTGCCTACATTTCCGTGCCCGATAACAACATCATTCAACGCATCGGGCAGCCGCTGAATCATGCCGTCTGCGTATTCCAACTCACCGGCCAGCATAATTCGTTCTTCTTTAAAGTACCGCCCTGCCAGAATATCTGTGAAGCGAGCGGGCAAGTCGGCAGCTTCCACTTCATATAAAAAGCCGAGAGACCCCAGGTTAATCCCGCAAACGGGAATCCCCCGCGAGGCGAAATGACGAGCCGATTTTAAAATGGTACCGTCACCGCCGAGAACAAAGGCCAACTCGATACGATCATATATCTTTTCGCCGGAAAGTAAATGTTCTTTCTCTATACCGGTATATACTGCATGATCCGACTCTTCCTCATCATAAAGAACATAGTACTCACAACCGTTTTCTTTGCACAATGACACAATATTTTGCACCAGAGAAATGCTGCTTTCTTTCATTAAATTCGGAAAAATACCGATTCTCATTGTTTCACCTACATTTCATGAGAACGAGCCACAACGAAGCCTATTTCTTCATCCGTCACGTCATTGTGTACCGGTTCATCCTTGCGACTGTATAACAAATATTCTACGTTGCCGTCCGCTCCCTTTATAGGCGAATAGGTCAGTTCAAGAGGTGAAAGACCTGCTTGAGCTATGCCGGCAACTACGCGACTTACCGTTTCGCGATGTACATTCATATCTCTTACAATACCGCCCTTACCGACAGCTTCACGTCCGGCTTCAAATTGCGGTTTTATGAGAGTAACAATCTGCCCGCCCGGTTTTAATAATGGTACGACGGCGTCCATTATTTTTAAGAGGGAAATAAAGGATACGTCAACGGAAATAAAATCGACAGGTCCGCCAATATCTTCAGGCGTAACGCCTCTAACATTGGTTCTTTCCATATTGACGACTCGCTCATCGGTCCTCAATTTCCAAGCCAGTTGTCCGTAGCCTACATCTATGGCAACCACCTTAACGGCACCGTTTTGCAAGGCACAGTCTGTAAATCCGCCCGTAGAGGCGCCGATGTCTATCATAGACTTTCCCTCCAAATCGAGGGGAAACGTCTGCAAGGCCTTTTCCAGCTTCAGTCCGCCGCGACCCACATAGGGTAAAGGATTTCCCTTTACCGTAATTTCTTCATGAATTTCAATTTTCGTTCCCGCTTTATCCACTCGCCGGTCCTTGACGAAAACAAGTCCCGCCATGACTGCTGCCTTGGCTTTTTCCCGGCTTTCGAAAAAACCTCGTTCCGTCAATAATACGTCAAGCCGTTCCTTTTCCTTCATACCTGCCCCTTATTGAACTCGTTGTTCTAAATAGATAACGAGTTGTCTTAAAAACTCCGCATTTTCATCGAATCCCTGCAAAGCCGCCAATGCCCGAGCCGTCGTTTGCTTCGCTTCTTCCCTTGCCCCCTCTACACCGAGAAGGGATACATACGTAGTCTTATGATTTTTTTCATCGCTGCCTACAGGCTTTCCCATTTCCTTTTCACTGCCTACGACATCAAGAATATCGTCCGTAATCTGAAAAGCCAACCCGAGCTGATCTCCATACGTCGTAAGAGCCTTCATCGTTTCATCACTCACGTCGGCCAATAAAGCCGCCATTTGTACAATAGCCGTAAAAATAACGCCCGTCTTACTACGATGCATAAGTTCCATAGCCGCTCTTGTCGGCACACCGCCTTCAGACTGAAGATCAAAGTATTGGCCGCCCACCATACCGGCCGGACCGGCCGCATGTGCAAAAATTCGAATCGCCTGTAAGATTTTATGGGCAGGTGCAACCGACTGTGCCGCCATAAGTTCAAAGGCATAGGTCAACAATCCGTCTCCGGCCAAAACGGCCGTGCCGTCTCCGTACACCTTATGATTTGTCGGCTTGCCGCGACGAAAATCATCGTTATCCATAGCCGGCAGATCGTCGTGAATAAGAGAATAGGAATGAACACATTCCAAGGCGCACGCCAAGTCAAAAAAACTATCCGGATCCTTTCCCGCCGCTTCCAAAACAGCCAGAAACAAAACGGGCCGTATTCTCTTACCGCCTGCATTAAGGCTGTAATTCATGGCTTCATAAAGGCCGGAAAACTCGGGCGTACTCGTTTGTAACAGTTCGGCTAAACGGGTGTCGATTCGTTTCTTACGACTTTCCAACAAGGTACGAAAACTCATAGCCCCAACGTCCCTTCTTCATAAGCCGTCTTTGTATCTTCAGCTTGTGTTGCGTCTTCTCCCCTTACTTCCGCCAAAGCCTGGGCTCGTTGACGAGCGTATTCAAGCGCACTTTCACAGGTGCCGGACAATTTTACGGCTTTTTCGAAAATATCCAGAGATTCCTGTAAGGTCAACCCCGGATTATCAAGAGAGTCTACCAGTCTTTCCAACTCTTCAAAATCCTTCTCAAAATTTTTTAATTTATCCGTTTTTTTCACCACGTTCAATCACCTCTTTCACTTCCGCCACAATAACCCCGTCAACAAGTTGTATTTCTAAAGGTTTCTTGCGATTTACAGCCGAAATTCCGGCTATGACTTCACCGTCTTGCAACAACTGCCCGTACCCTTTGCGTAAAAAAGCGGTCGGGTTCATACCTTCAGCTCGCGATTTTATCTTATCCAACGCATGTTGTTTTTGCAGTAACAAATACTCCGTCTTTTGTCTTGCACTTTCCATCAGGCGATTTAAATTGTCTTTTTTGACCGTTACGAATTCATTATATTGATGTAGCCGAATTCGTGTCGTCGTTCGTTCCCACTGTGAGAATCGTCGTTCAATACAATCATCCATAAGTCGCCCGGCCGTTTCCGTCAGAGCGGCTATTTGCAATTGTATATCCGTAAATGAAGGAAATGCCAGCTCCGCCGCATGGGTGGGTGTCGCCGCTCGCACATCAGCTGCATAATCGACGAGAGTAGTATCCGTCTCATGTCCCACAGCCGTAATAATAGGCACTTGCGTATTATACACGGCCCGAACAACTGTGGGATCGTTGAAACACCACAAGTCTTCCATGGAACCGCCGCCGCGAGCCAGAATCAGAACATCCAAATCACGGTTCTTCCCCGCCTCCTCAAGGGCCTTGACCAATTTAGGTACAGCTCCGTCGCCTTGAACAGGCACGGGATATAAAACGACCTCTATATATTCGTTACGTTCCGCACGAATTTTTTGTATATCGTGAAGAACCGCACCCGTAGCCGATGTCAATACACCCACCTTCCAAGGAAAGCGAGGCAATTCTTTCTTATTGTCCTTGTCAAAATATCCCTGAGCATACAGCTCGGCCTTATTTTTCTCATACTGTTGTTGCAGATTACCTACGCCTTGAGAAAAAAGCCGCTCAATAATAAAAGAAAAGGTACCGCCTTTTTCATATACATTGACTTCGCCCGTCACGACAACGCGATCACCTTCTTTTACAGTACTCATCATCGTTCCGGTACGATTGCGAAAAAGGACGGCTCTGATAGAAGCTTTATCGTCATGAATGTTCATGTACCAATGTCCGGTAGATGCCCGTTTCAAGCCGATAATATTGCCTTCCATAGCCACATTTTTCAAACGAAAATCATGTTCCAAGTCTTCTTTTATTCTACCTACAACGGTCGACACACTGTCATAGTTCATCATATACCCGCCTTATGGTGCTCCCGCAAAGCCTTAAAGGCCGCCCCGCTCGCATTATCGGCACTGAATCCCTGCGGTGCCGGTATAAATTCAATCCGGCGTCTACACATGGCCGCTTCGACGGAAGTCCGTAAAAAGTTGTTTTCCATTACACCGCCCACAGCAACAACCGTCTTATACTCGTTTCCTGCCAACGCGGCATCCAGTAACTCTAAAATACCGTTCAAAACCGTATGCATAGTTTGTGCACAAATGACCTCACAACTCGTCTCCCCTGCCGTAATCAGACGCTGTATATGTGATTCCCGCCCTGAAAAGCTGATACTGCCGTCCCTATGCCAGACCGGAAACCCGTTGACCTCTCCCAACGCTGTCAGAGACTGCCTATCCACGTATTTCCCAGCCGGAAACGGCAGTCCCAAGGCAACTCCAACACGGTCGATAAACTGTCCCGCACTGATATCCGTCGTGCCGCCTATACGAGTAATTACGGTACTGTCACCATCAGTCTCAACCCTTAATATATCTGTCGTGCCGCCGGAAAGATGAAGGGCACAGTACGGCTCTTTGGGCTCCTTTCCTACGGCTCTCCAGGCGGCCAAAAGGTGATTTTCCTGATGACTCAGCCTATATAACGGAACGTTAAGCATAGCCGCCAATGAGCGAGCACAACCGAGTCCGCTTAAAAAAGCGGGCATATACGAATCGTCACGCCGCCGCGGCTTATCCGTTACGGCGACGGCGCATACCGTATTGCCCGCCACATAAGATGCGATTTTTTCCGTTAACTCCGGTAAATTTCGCACATGTTGATATACCATTTCCGACTGCGAGAGTCCCCGTTTTCCTTCAGGTACGGTCAAGATGCGACGTTCATCGGCAAGAACAGCCGCCTGTTCATCCAACAGGCACAATGAAGTTGTATAACAGCTGGTATCAATTCCCAGATATACCTTCATTATTCGTGTGTCCTCGCATAGGCACCCAAAATACCGTTTACGAATTTGGAGGAGTCCGCCCCACCGAACTGTTTAGCCAAGAGCACTGCTTCATTTATAATAATGGCTGATGCCAATTTTTCCTTAGGGTATACGAACTCACAAAAAGCCATTTTCATAATGGTTTTATCGGCCTTGTTCATTTGCCTCAAATCCCAACCTTTGGCATATGTACGAATAAGATCATTCAGTTCTTCGCCATGCTCGGAAACGGTGGACACAAGATATTCACAATAAGAGTTCGTGTCGTTTTCGCTGTTATCTTCAGCCGCTTCACTAAGAACCTCGTTCTCGCTTTCAAAGGGCACGGCATGTGCATCCAAACAATCGGCCGTGATCGTCTCTACTGTTGCGGCACTCTCTATCGGTTCTTTTTCATCCTCCGCATAACCGAGGATTTCCGTTTCACTGTATTGAATATCATTTGTATCGTGAAATTCTCGGGAAAAAAGAATTTCCAATGCTCTCCGGCGTGCTGTATGTCTGCTCACGCTATCCTCTCCTTGCCTTACACCGTCCGGTGTGCAATCATATCTTCTATAGTTACATCGACAGTTACCTTATCGGGGCCGATCATATCTTTTACAGCCTGCGCCGTATGATGCTGAACGGCCAGAGCCAACTCACGCATTTGTGCCTCCGGCAACGCTGTCAGCCGTATGGTCACGGCCAATTCATCTTCCTTAGGGTGTACACTTACATGTATCTTACGGTTCGCAGCCACACCGGTCGTACCGGCCACGGCCGTACGAACAATTTTTTCCATTGCCGCTTGAGAAACCGTATATACCTTCTCTTCATTTGTTTCCATTCCATCAACCTTCTTCTGTTGCCGGTCGGTCATATAAAATATCCTGAACGATAATGTGAACAGCCGACACTTCATAGCCGCATCGGGATTCAACGGCTCCTTTCACAACCTGTTGAACCTCAATGGCCACATCCGGAATGCGAATACCGTATCGGACAACCAATCGCACCGTCAATTCAACCGTAGTCCCGTCCGTTTTGATATCTATTCCGCGAGGGGAAGAAGAACGGCCGAATTTTTCCGCAAAGGAAGCGGCCGGTCCGGCGACACCTTTTACAGCCAAGGCAGCTTCAACCGCTATGCCGGCAATAACCTTGTCGGCAATGTGAACAGCTCCCAATTCGTTATATTCCGTCGTCATCATAAAAGATACTCCATGAACAAAAAGCGATGAGAGGCTCATCGCTTTTTATCGTTTCTTTACTTATGCACGCCCCGTGTACTGACCGGTTCTCGTGTCGATTGTCAACAATTCGCCTTCGTTAATGAAAAGAGGCACCTTAACGACATAACCCGTTTCCAACGTAGCCGGCTTGCTACCGCCCGTAGCCGTATCGCCGCGAACGCCCGGATCCGTTTCAACAACGCGAAGTTCAACGGTTGCAGGTAAGTCAATACCGATTACCTTGCCTTTGAACATCATGACGGATACATTCATTTCTTCTTTGAGGAAGTTTACTGCCGAGCCGAGTGCGTCTTTATTGAGCTCAATCTGTTCATACGATTCGTTGTCCATGAATACGTACATTCCGTCCGATTCATAGAGGTATTGCATCTGACGGCGATCAACGCGACCTTCCTGTACTTTTTCGCCTGCATTCCATGTACGTTCTACAACAGCACCGGTTTCGAGGTTTTTAATTTTAGCACGTACAAAAGCGGCCCCTTTGCCGGGCTTTACATGCTGAAATTCCACAACCTGCCAAACCTGACCGTCAATTTCAATGGTAACGCCCGGTCTGAAATCATTACTTGTAATCATACACAATCTCCTCCTAAAACAACTCCGTTAATTCTTTCGATGTTGTCGTCAATATTTCACAGCCCTCTGCTGTTACGACAAGGGAGTCTTCAATGCGCACTCCGTACTTGCCTTCTATGTACAGCCCCGGTTCTACCGTGACTATCATATTCTCTTTCAATACTCCCTGAGAGCGAGGTGACAGAACGGGTTGCTCATGAATTTCCAACCCCGTTCCATGCCCCAACGCATGGGTAAAGTATTTATCTACACCGTGCTTTGCAAAAAACTGCCGTACAGCTGCATCCGTCTCATAACAGGAGGCACCGCTTTTTACAGCATCCACACCTATGAGCTGAGCTTGCAAAACAAGGTCATAAAAACGTTTTTGTTCCTCCGAAGCCTTACCGCAAACAACGGTTCGCGTCATATCGGAATGGTATCCATCACAAACGGCACCGAAATCAAAGGTAATAAAATCACCATTTTCAACGAGCTTATCCGTCGCCGTGCCGTGCGGCATGGACGAACGTTTCCCCGAGGCCACAATAGTATCGAAAGATTTTTCTTCCGAACCGGCCAAAAGCATCTTACTTTCCAACAAAGCCGCTAATTGTCGTTCCGTAACGCCCGGACGAATATGGGGCAAAAGCTCCGCAAATGCCATGTCGGCAATACGCGATGCCCGTCGTGTCGCTTCGATTTCATACGTTTCTTTTACGGCTCTTAGTTCCTGTAAGGACACGGCTTCAAAGTACAATTCGTCTTCCTGAGCCATACTTTCAAAGAAAGAATGCGTCATGAAATCCCGTTCATATCCGACTGCTCCCGCTCCGTCTTCTATCAACACGGAAACAGCGGAGAAAGCCAAGCGACCTCCATGATTCATAACGGTAATCTTCTCAGTACATTCGTCGACAGCCTGTTCAATATACCGCGAATCGGTCCATAAAATGACTCGTGACGGCGTCAGGACCAAGGCCCCTTCCCCGCCGGTAAAGCCGCTGAAGTATTTGAGATTCTCAGGTTGTAACATAATGACGGAATCCAAAGTATGATTCTGAAGAAAACGGCGTAAAGCCGCTATTCTTTCCATTGTCATAATATCACCTTATTTCTGTTCGACTAACGACAATAATACCATATAAACAAGGCTTTGACCAGTTATTTACACGTTAAGAAGGACGTTTTTACAATTTTACAAATCTCCTGTTGAAAGAAGAGGCAGGTCAATTTCCTCTCGAGTCAACTTTCTGTATTCTCCGGCCTTCAAATCCTTGTCCAAAATCAGGCCGCCGATACGACTGCGGTGCAATGCCGTCACGGCAAGCCCGACGGCGCTGCACATACGCTTTACTTGATGGAACTTTCCCTCACAAACGGTGATTTGCAGCCGCCCCTCAGCTATTTTTTCAGCCCGTGCGGGTAAGCATTCCAACCCGTCTTCCAAAACAATTCCGGCGGCAAAGCGTTCTCCCACGTCATCAGGAATAACCCCTTCCACCTGAGCCTCATAGACTTTCGGCACGTGCTTTTTAGGTGAAATCACCTTATGAGCCCATGTACCGTCATTACTCAGTAAGAGAAGTCCTGTCGTATCTATGTCCAAGCGACCTACAGGTGCTACCCGAGAAGCGGCATAACGGGACGGCAAAATATCCAATACGGTCCGAACTCTGCTATCCTGAGTTGCCGAAACGACACCGGCCGGCTTATGCAGCATCAAATACGAAACCGCTTCATATTCCACCTTCTCACCGGCTACGATTACAGTAGCTCCTTCATCCACTTTTACGGAACTGTCTCGAACGATCTCTCCATTTACCGTTACATCCCCGTTTTTGCACAAACTCTTAATTTCTTTTCTCGTACCGTATCCCGAATGGCCGAGCAATTTATCCAAGCGAATCATGGGTTTCTCCTTATAGTCCGATCATGGTCGACCACTGCTTTTGGACTTCCGCCATCTGTTCCAAATGGCGCGTCGAATTCATGACCGTCATGACATTGCGTTCGCCGTAATACTCAATGACGTTGACAGCCGTATTAAACTGTTGGAAACACCAAATCCGAGTCAGTCGCAATCCCAACAACCCGAAAAGAAGACACCGAATCGTCGCCCCGTGAGATGCTATAAATACGGTATCTCCGTCTTTATGGTCGGCTAAAATTTCCTGTACCTTCTTTAAGGAGCGCATCTCCACTTCTTCGAAAGATTCACCGCCGGGAGCTTTCATCTTTCCTTCAGACGCATAAAAATCTTCAATCATTCCGGGCCAGCCGGATGTAATCTCATCGTAGCGATGACCTTCCCACTCACCGAAGTTGACTTCCTGTAACTCTTTATAGGTCCTCACTTCCATGTGGTGAGGAGCTGCTACAATTTTCGCCGTTTCTTCGGCTCGCATAAGGTCACTGCTGTAAAAGCCGTCAAAATGAACGTCCTTCAGATACTCGCTCAAGCACTGTGCCTGAAGTCGTCCTTTATCGTTTAAAGGAATATCCGTAGATCCTTGATACCACTGTTCTACATTCCCCTTCGTCTCTCCGTGTCGAACGAGGTAAAGCTTTATCATAAAAATCCTCTCCCTAATTTCCTATTATTAAATAAATGCGGTCATTGCAAAAAAATTATTCACCTGAATAATCAAGGTCGCCATAAGCAATAAAACCGTTTCAGTCACTTCAATAACCGCCCCGTACGTATCGCCCGTCAGCCCTCCTAAATGAGCCGTTACCTGTCGGTGTGCACCGTAAGCGACAAGAATTGCTCCGGCCAGTATATAAAGATAAACGATACCGACTGCCAAAAGGGGCAACAAGGATACGACAAAGGCCTTAAGCAAAGCGTGACGCGGAGCATAGTCCTGAAAGGCTCTCCCCAAGCCCCGTTCACGTGCATAGGGAAAACGTAAAATGCCCAAGACGGCCCCGAAACGCGCCGCTGCGGGTATACCGATCAAGAAAGGCCATGCAGGCATCAGTTCACCCGTACAGGCCACTTTAAGTAATACAACAAAGACAAAAGCAGCTACCCCGTTAGCTCCGACACAACTGTCATTCATAATCTCAAGACTTCGCTTTCGATCCCGTCCCGAATAAATACCGTCGGCCGCATCCATCAAGCCGTCGGAATGTAGACCGCCGGTCAGAAAATACCAACAGGCTACGGTGAGGATGGCTGACAAAAAGGGAGAAAAAAGCATCCCCGTCAAGCCTCGAGCCAAGGCCGTTAAGAGTCCGATAAGAAAGCCGACAGCGGGAAACCACACGACCGCCCGTCCAAAATCTGCATCAGACCATGTCAGTTGCGAAGCCACTTTTATGCGCGTTAAAAATTGTAAAGCAATCAAAAAGGACTTCATATCTCTTCCTCCGCCTTAACAGCTATTTTCTTAAGATCTATCGTAAGACCGGCCACAGACAAGTATACCTTGTCCGCTTCGGCGGCCAAGACGGAGTTCATGCTTCCCAATACATCTCGAAAAGCACGCGACACGGCATTATCCGGAATGATGCCGGATCCTACTTCATCGGTTACAATAATAACCGTTGCCCCGTTCGTCTTCACGGCTTTTACCAATGAATGCATTTCCTGTAAGGCCGCATTTTCCGTATCTTTCGATTCGTCATGACGCCGGGCGTAAAGAAAGGAAGCTGCATAAGTCGTTAATGAATCGATGAGAACCGTCTCATACTTGCAAGCTGCCTGTGCCGTTACAGTCGGCAGGTCACAAACGGCTTCGACAGTCTGCCATTCTTTCGGACGCCGCTTCTGATGACGGGCAACACGAGCCTTCATTTCTTCATCGTCTGCCACAGCCGTAGCTATATACACCGTTTTTTTCGACCGTTGCCACGCCAAGTTTTCGGCAAATTCACTTTTACCGCTTCGCGAGCCGCCGGTTACGACTATCAATGTTCCCATACATCCTCCTTATCGTACGCCCCATTATATCACAGAGTCCCTGAATAACTGAAAAACTGCCGCATAAGCGGCAGTTCTGATTTTTTTACGATTTGCTTATTTCACTCTTAATCAAGTGGACTTCCGGAATAATAAGTTGTTCCGTTCCGACTTTTATCAAGCTCGTTTGGCCGGGCAAACAAAAGACGGGGCACTGACGAATGACGCCGGCTGCACTTCTGTAAGCAAGCGCCTCCGTACCGCAAGCCCGCCGGTATGCCAAAAAAGTTAACATACCGTTAAATTCGGGGATAACCTTATCGAATTTAGGTTCCAATGTTTCCAGGGTCACATCTCTTAAAGCCAGCCCCGTACCGCCGCTGGTCACAATAGCATCTACACTGCATACCCATTCATGAATATGCTTTAAAATCGCCTCTCCGTCGTCCTTTACAATGGCATAATCCACAACCTGATGCCCCGCCTTGGTCAACAAAGACTGAATAAGCAAGCCGTTCGTATCATCCGAATAGGTCCGGCTGTTGCTGACTGTAAGTATGGCAAAACGTAAAGGACGGTTATCTTTTTCTTTCCGACTCATATCTGTCGCCTCCCGTAATGAGGATCCGATTCTCGTTCAATTTATCACGTAATACACTTATATTATACGATACTTTTAAACAATAAGGTACTCTATTTAAGAATACAAGACAGGACCGTAACAAGTTTGATATAATAAAGTTGACCTTCATTCGATTCGGTCATAAACGAAGTTTTTTCGGAAAGGAAACCATCATGGACTCGTTATTACAATCGAGCGGCACGATTATTGCCGTAATTTTCGCTGTTGCCGTCATTTACTCGTTGTATACGACCATACGCAAGAAAGACAAGGCTGAAAAAGCGGAGAAAGCCTTGGAAGGACGCAAACATACGCATGCCGTAAACTTACATTCCCATGATTTAAAGCCGCATAACGGCTACTTACGCTACGACGTACAGACTACGGGATACACTCATCGTTATCCGAATCGCTTTGTTGCCGTAGCCCTTGATTTGGCTGCTAAACAACCTTATTCCATATACAAGCTGGCTTTTGCGGAGTTCGAAAACGGCGAACCCGTCGATCGTCATTACTTCTATATTCAGCCGCCTGAAAACGACCTGTCTCAAGTCACGGACAAGGCCGTCAACTGGCAAGTGTTAACCAAGGCTGATACATTCGGGGAATATTGGAAGTCGGGAATGAAAGATATTTTTGAACATTCCGTCCTCGTCGCTCATAACGCACCGTTTGTCATCGGCTGTATCCTTCACGCCTTGAAAGTATACGATATTAAAGCCGAAAAATTACGCTACATCGATGCCTTGGAAACGGCTAAGGAGTTATACAATTTCGACGATAACTCTCTCGTCGGAATTTGTAACGAATCGGGTTTTGAAGTCGAACCTGACGACGAACTGAGCAAGGCTGTCGGATTGGGTAAGTTTTTTGCACTCTCTCACAGCGATTATCCTACAGCCCTGCCTCGTATTTATGCGTACGGTACGGCACCGACAGATGAGGAAATCATGGCAGCCGCCATTGCCGAAGTAGAACGAGAAGCAGATACGCCGGAAGCCATGTTCTCTCCCCTTGCCGTAAATGAAAGCTTATTAAAAACCATGGTGGATAAAGGCTACCTCGAAGACGGCGAACGCCCGGGTACCTATTATGCTACCGATAAAGGTCTCGACTTTACAGACGACATAGACGGCCTATAAATATTAAACGAAAAGCATTACCTCACAGACTCACTTCATGTGCTTCTGTAAAGGTAATGCTTTTTTGTTCCGTCTCCGACGGCTTTTATAAAACTTTTTATCGACCCGTAGCGGCAATTCGTTCATTTAACCACTGAACGACGTCGCCCATCATATTGGTCGTCACGAAGTGCCCCAACCCGTCATAAATAACAGATTGAACATCGGCTCCTGCCGTTTTTAACTTACAAGCGTACAGAGCCTGTGCCGCCTTATCGACTACATCGTCAGCTCCGCCGTTTAATAAAAGAACCGATTTGTTACTCAATGCCTCCACGCGGTTATAAGGATCCGCCTCATCTATATGCGGCAACAGAAATTGCCATTCGGGAGTCCTGTCAATCTTCCAAGCGGCTCTAAATCGACGATCCGATTCATTCCACCACCCCGACCCGTTCAGGGATGCGGCCCCGCATACCGTCTCTTGTGCCACAACAACACCGAGAGCCGTAATACCGCCCATGGAATGTCCGGCTACAAAAATTTTTTGCTCGGGCCAGTGAGCCTCACCATAAGCAATGAGAGCTCCGGCTTCTTGTGTCGACTGCAAAACTGCCTGCCAAAATAACGGGTAAGCCTGCTTATCATCGTAGTCTATAAGGCCTCTTTGTCCATGATTCAGTGCATCGGGAACGATGACGGCATATCCGTATGAGGCCATGATTCTCGCCCGCAAGGACTGTAACTCCTTACACGACGACCAGCCGTGATAAAAAATCACGACCCCTCGAACGTCTTCTGTAGGTACTACGACCAGACAAGGAATTGAGTCGATATACAACGCCTTCTCCTCAATCATCGACGCATCCCCCTGCGGCAAGCCACAGGAGTCTGCCAAATTTCCGACCAGATAAGGCCTGCCTGCAAGCGATTGCGTGGCATCCGTGCCGGCTGTGCCGCCCGTTGTACCTGCGTAACTCCAACCTCTTCTTCAACTGTCGGTTCATCCGCTTCGGCCAGAGCCGCTTGAAAGACAGGGTTCGGCCCTACCTCAGGCCGATCTTTTTCACGAATACTTTCCGACGACATGCGCTCGGGCAGTTCAAGAGTCACTTTAGTCTTACCGCCACCGGTTACGACTTCATAAGGGTCTTTTTCTTTTTCATACGGACCTTCCCAGTATCTTCTATCGTAACTGTCCGTTTTGACCGTTTCCGTCGGATACGGATAACCGTCGTCATTGGCATCATCGTCCCTATAGGTATCCTCTCCGGGATAAGGAAAGGGCTGTTGATCCTGCCTTTGTCTTTTCGCCTTGCGAGCCGACTTCGACAGCTGCTTATAAATAAAGTAAAGAATAAGCAGGAAAAAAATCCAACTCATAGGCTCACCTACTTTTCATGCCCCGTCGAAGGATGCGAACCGTTTCCTTCCGTCGTCACGTCGGGAACACCCGTTCCGGCGACGGCATTACGCATGTTCGTATCGGCTAAAATATTGCGCATGGAGTAATAGTCCATAACGCCCAAGTTGCCTTCACGCAAAGCCTGCGCCGTTGCCAAAGGAACTTCCGCCTGGGCTTCTACGACCTTAGCCTGCATTTCCTGAGTATAAGCGTGCATTTCCTGTTCCTTTGCCACAGCCATGGCCCGACGTTCTTCCGCCTTAGCCTGAGCAATTCTCTTATCCGCTTCGGCTTGGTCCGTCTGTAGACGAGCCCCGATGTTACGTCCTACATCAACATCGGCAATATCGATGGAAAGGATTTCAAAAGCCGTACCGGCATCTAACCCCTTATTCAGAACGGTTTTAGAAATCTTATCGGGGTTCTCTAAAACTTCAGAGTGATCTTCGGCCGAGCCGACGCTGGTAACAATGCCTTCGCCGACACGAGCAATAACCGTCGCTTCACCGGCACCGCCGACAAGACGATCAATGTTGGCGCGAACCGTTACACGAGCCCGCACCTTAAGTTCAATCCCGTTCTGAGCTACTGCCGAAATGAACGGCGTTTCAATAACCTTCGGGTTAACACTCATCTGTACGGCTTCCAATACGTCACGACCGGCTAAATCGATAGCCGCGGCACGTTCAAACGTAAGGGACATAGTTGCTCGCTGTGCAGCAATCAGTGCATCGACAACGCGGTCTACGTCACCGCCTGCAAGGTAATGAGCTTCCAACTGGTTGGCGTTCACGTCCAGTCCCGCCTTGTTGGCCTTGACCAAAGGTAAGACGATTTTCGAAGGAATAACGCGTCTGAGACGCATCCCCACGAGATTAAAAATTCCTACATTCACTCCCGCCGCTCGTGCGGAAATCCACAAGCCGATAGGCACAAAATGTAAGAATAAAGAAACGATGAAAATAACGACAATAATGACTCCCAAGGGGAGTGCAAATACAATACCCGACATAGAAAAACCTCCTCACTGTTTATGTATCAGATTCAATGGTTTCCACAACGACCCGCATACCTTCCGCTTCAATGACACGTACGGGCACATCTTTATCAATATAGTCACCGCGAGAAACGGCATCTACCCGTTTCTTGTCAATGCGTACCGTCCCGGCAGGCCGTAAAGGGGTAAGCGTCGTACCGTTCTTACCGATGTAATCACTCTTATCGGTCTGCGATTCATATCCGCTTTCACGCGTCGACCGATTCTTAAGAGTCACCTTGTCCAAAAGTCTACTCTGCGGCAACCGCGAACCGACAAAGGCCAAAAATACGACGGTGCAGACAACGGCTCCTGCCAATTCAAAGAGAGCCGTCATATCGGAGCCGAGAATGAAAAAGAGACTTGCAAAAATCATGACGGTTCCCAAGAAACCGAAGATACCCACAGTCGGCGTAATCAACTCGATACCGACAAAGACGGCTCCCAAGACCAGTAAGGCTGCAAGTTTCAACGAATCGGCCAAGGTGCCGTCACCGCTACTAAGAAGAAGAGCGCCGCTGATTACAGCCAGACCGAACCCCGCACCGATACCGCCGGTTTTGATTTCAACAGCAAATGCACTGAGTAGTAATGCCACGAGAAGCACTCGTGCCAACTCATTTTGTAAGATGCCGAAGAACATATCCTTTAAAGATAAGCGGTTGTCTTGTACACTCGCATTATCCAGGCTGTACAGATGCAAGACTCCGTCAATACTGTCAGCCGTACCGTCCGACAAATTGACAGCTTTCGCCTGAGTATCCGACAAGGTCAACAACTGCCCCGGCTCGGCATAGTTAGAATACCCCAGGCTCTTATCTGTCATCGCTTCAATAAGGCGAGGATTCTTTCCCGTTGTCGTAGCGACTTGACCGAATTTACCTTTCAATTCTTCCGTATCCTTTGCCGACTCCGTGTCGGAGGCTCCGATACTGCCGCCGGGGGCCATGACGATATGCCGACATGACAATGCTACCAAAGCCGCTACCGAACGGGCCCGAGGCGAAACATAAGCAATGGTCGGTACTGCCGAGCCGGTTAATAAGTCGCTGATTTTAACGGCCTGCTCGCGGCTGCCGCCGGAAGAATCTAAACTCACAATCAGAGCTGCATCGCCTTGTGCTTCCGCATCAGCCAGACTGCGTTTAACCAAAGACGTATTGGCTGCATTGATATCCCCGTCCACATGAACGACCCGCACCGTTTCGGCATAAACGGGTACACGGACTCCTGCAACACTCACTAAGCATACGAATAACAAAGCCATTATGATTCGTAGTCTATACTTCATAAAACACCTCCTGTAACGGCGGTTCATATACAAAGTAAGGGAGCTGTACAATGACGACTCCCTTACTTAATTATACATGACGGTACTGATTTTTGTCGATAAGTTTTTATTCTTACGTATTCATTTCATCCAAGGATAACAGGAAGGCCGGGGCATACTCCTTCATGAACGTATCCACTTCGGGCATATGTAAAGCATGCAGCTTTTCTTCCAATCCCGTATAAGCCTCATCGAATTCCGAGTTACCGGCATGCTTTTCCTGTAAACACTTTAAATAGGCGCTTAGCGTATCCGCCGCTTTGACAAGAGGCCAAACGGGATCCTCTTCACCGTCCAGAATGAGCGGTTCATAGGCCGACTGTAAATCATCGGGCAAGGAATCGATAATGCGCTTACCTGCCAGACGTTCGATTTGGCCGTATGTCTCCCTCATAAGAGGGGTGAAGTATTTGACCGGCGTAGGCATATCTCCCGTGAAGATCTCCGTCACGTCATGATACATAGCCAAGACGGCAGCCCGTTCGGGGTTGACATCGCCGCCGAAACGACGATTTCTCAAAACAGCCAGGTGATAAGCAATCATAGCCGTCTGCAAGGTGTGTTCCTGAATATTTTCTTCCTGTGTATTGCGCATAAGCCCCCAGCGACGAATATATTTCATGCGGCTGAGCATGGCAAAAAAGTGGCTCATAGCAAACTCCTTAACGGTATAATCCCATAGCTTTCGTAACGGCTTCGTACGTCTTGCTTGCCTTTTCACGTGCCTTTTCGGCACCTTTTGTAAGGATGACATCAAGTTCCGGCGTGTCAATGAGTTCGGCATAACGCTTTTGAATCGGTTCAAGGACGGAAATAGTCGCTTCAGCTACGTCCTTCTTGAATGTACCGTAGCCCTGTCCGGCATAAGCCTTTTCAATTTCTTCGTGGCTTTTGTCCGTAAGAGCTGCAAAGATATCCATCAAGTTGGAAATACCGGGCTTTGCTTCTCTGTCGTAACGAACGGCATTGTCGCTGTCCGTCTGAGCGCGCTTAATCTTCTTTTCAATATCCTTCGGCGTATCGAGAAGGTAGACGGTAGCCGTCTGATTGTCGTCGGACTTACTCATCTTCTTCGTCGGTTCCTGTAAGCTCATGACACGAGTTCCGTCTTGTCCCAAGAGGATTTCGGGAATGGTAAATACGTCTTCACCGTAAACGCGATTAAACCGCTGTGCCAAGTCACGCGTAATTTCCAAATGCTGCTTCTGGTCATCACCGACAGGAACAAGATTCGTCTGGTACAACAAAATATCGGCGGCCATCAAGGGCGGATAGGTCAAAAGACCGGCCGGTACGGAGTCGCCGCGCTTAGAAGCCTTGTCCTTGTACTGAGTCATGCGTTCCAATTCACCCACATAGGACATGGTCGTCATAATCCAACCGAGCTGTACATGTTCGGGAACTTCCGACTGAACGAAAAGAACCGCTTTTTCCGGATCCAAACCGGCTGCCAAATAGATGGCTGCCAATTGACGTGTCCGTTCATGAAGCATCTTCGGGTCTTGAGGGACCGTAATAGCATGCTGATTGACGACGCAGTAATAGCATTCGTTTTCATCCTGTACCTTTGTAAAATTACGCAGTGCGCCTAAATAGTTTCCCAACGTCAAGTTGCCGCTGGGCTGAATTCCTGAAAAAATAACGGACATAATGTGCCTCCTGATTGTTGACATTAAAAAAGCCTTTCATCCCCTCACTAGGGACGAAAGGACGTGTTCCGCGGTACCACCCGATTTGGCATAAAGCCCGACTCATTCCTCTTAACGGCAGGTACCGGCGACGCCTACTGGCTTCGGATCGCATCTCCCGGGTCCATTCACTATAACCGCTGCCGTCGGACTTTCACCGTCTCCGACTCGCTAAGCACAGCTGCATCATACCTACTTACACCCGTTCATCGACATTATTCTATACGTATAGAAGTGTATCTTCTTTGACCGCCACTGTCAAGGACAGAAGCCGCTTCATTGACAATGATACCGTAGAATCATACAATGACCTTATCCTATGACTTTATCTAAACTCTTCGGGAGGCACCTATTGAAACACCTATCACGCAGAGACTTTCTGAAAGCTACAGGCATTGCCGTTGCGGCAGCCGCTGCCGGCGTATACGAGTTCGTACCCGGTACGAAGGCTATCGTAGACCAAGCCGTCCGTGTTACAAAGGCCACGGCGGCTCACTATAAACTGACCGACTCGGTCGATGCCTACAACATACGTCAAATCATTACGGTCGACAGCCGTACATCCCGTACGGTCATGTGGCAATCCCAATATGAAGAAAAAGGGACAGTCGTCGAATACCGCTTAAAGGACGCTGAAGACACGTGGACCGTCGACGCCGCCGACACCGTCCTAGATGACGACGGAAATACATCCTATGTTCACGGTGCCTACCTGTCCGATTTGACACCCGGCACGAACTACGAGTACCGCGTAGGCTACGGCGACCGCCGCAGCCAGTGGTACCCTTTACGGACTGCTGATGGGGCCGATTTTAAAGCCTTAATCTTTCCAGACTCCCAGTCTGCCGACTACGGAGTCTGGCGAGATACGGCCATGCCGGCGTGGGAGCGCAATAAGGACGCACAATTTTTCATCAATATGGGCGATTTAGTCGACAACGGCCAGGCCTCGTACCAGTGGAATGCCTGGTTTGATGCCTGCAAGGACATGATTTGCCAAATTCCCGTGGCCCCCTTGGACGGCAACCACGAAACCTATGACTTGGACTGGAATATGCACATGCCCGTGTCATACACGACCCTCTTCGACTTGCCGAAAAACGGTCTGTCCAAATACCCGAACCAGTTCTACTCCTTCGACTACGGTGATATTCACTTCACCGTCATGGATACACAGTTTACAGAACTGAAAGACTTCGAGCCCACCCTTTTGGACGAAGAAACGACTTGGCTCATTAACGACCTGAAAAGCACGACGAAAAAATGGAAAATCGTCCTCATGCATAAAGACGTACTCCGCTACGCCTTTAACCCGGCCATACGCCCCGAATCGCGCGAAGAAGGATTTAGCGACGAAGGTCGTGTCTTTATGCCCATCTTCGACGCCTATAACGTAGACGCTGTCCTGACAGGCCACCTGCACACCTACCGTAATCGCGGCCATATCAAAAACTTTACCAGAGACGAATCGGGTCCACTTTACCTTCTTACAGGGGTTGCCGGCGACGTACGCTATCCGAGCCTGTGGAAACAACATGCCTTGGACCTCTACGTACCGCCCCAGCCCGAAACGGACAACTACATGACTATGGAAGCCACTGCTGGCACCATCCGCTTCCACTGCTTCTTACCTGACGGCACCCTGCTCGATACGGCTGAGATACGGAAGTAGGACGTAGGGGAATTAATAAGGGATAAGGAAAGGACGCATGCTATGCATGCGTCCTTTTTTGATGGGGAATAGCCTAAACCCTTTCCTGCTAAAACATCTCCATCTTCTGCTACATCGGAAAGGTCTGTAAACTTTCAACAATACAATCATTCAATCCATCATATGTCCAAGCCATATTCTTTTTATAAATGTCCTTATAAACCTTACGCAAAATTCTTAAAATCCCTGCTGAATTCAGAGGTTCTAACAACTGCTTCTTCGTATCTTCTTCTAATCGAGTCTCCGTCATGTTGCAAATATTATGAGCTATCGGATTTCGTGCCGTTTCTTCTACAGTTCTCAATTTACTAAAAGCCGTTGTTATTTCATTATGCAGGGCATCAGATTTTAAAGTTGTCGCCTTATAATACTCGCAGATCGACATAATGGTCTGAAAGTACAAGGGACCATCCTTCATACCACCGGGGTATTTTTTATCTAAATAGTCCTGCAATTCGGATTTATATTTTCGTGCCTTATTACAATCCCATCTAAATACACGTTCACCATTTCTATCCAGTTCCCTACCACATTGCAACAAATCAAAATCCTTTATACATTCTAAATATTTAAATCCTAAACCCATTAAGACGGGCGACAGCTTAACAATAAATTCAGATAATTGTCCCTTGCGTTGACGCAGTTCCATTACCTGGAAATACTCAGAGAAATCACTGGGACTCTGCATGAGTATTTTCCCTTCATAGTCAGAAATAATCTTATTCGCCTCGCGCCAATTTAACATAGTCCGGCACACACCGTGCCGCAATAATCTTTCAGTCGTATCTGAAAACAGCCTTCGATTTTGTTCTACAAGCTGGAGGGCTCCCCCGTATTCATAATTACGAACTAGAGATTCTATTTGAAGTTTCAGGCCATGCCTTCTAATCATTAATAAGGGCGGCTCGGTGCAACGATTAGGGCTACTCGGATTATCATCTTCATTACACTCCAACATTTGGACATATTCTTCTTTTTCACAATGACCGGCTATCTTATCTTTATCAACATGCGGGTTTGAGACCTGTACAGCCGTACAGGAAGGATAATCAACAGATAAAAAAGACATAATCGTCTTCATCTGCGGAGTTCCCGAACTGATATTTAAAAACCATTTAACATCCGGAAATTGCTCAAACAACTCATCGAATTTCTCTTGCAAATAAAGTAACCTTTCATAATTTTGAGGTTCCGTTATTCCGCTTTTAATAAATTCAATCTCACACTGCGGAGCCACTTTCTTCACGCCTAGAGAGTAGCAATGCCACTGCTCCTCTTTTTCTTCCATATCCGCCGTCAGGAATATGAACACCTTATCGATTTTATAATGCCTTAAGATATGTAGCATACCCCCATCGTGATAGTCACGAACAGGATCTGTATTGCCAACCGGTGTAAATAAATACTGCATAGTCCCCTACTCCTTATATAAGAATTCGCATGAGCAGCCGCCCATGCCCAAGGCGGTCTTTATACCGATGCCGGTAAATGACGCCCACATTAACAACAGCATGACAATCCTTCTTGTCATTTCATTGCCTCGAAAGTTCAACTGTATCATACCCTCATATCCATTGATACGAGACCCTTCTAATGAAAAAAAGGCGGATCGCAGTTCATACTTACCGATTCTACATGCATTCCCTAAGACGGCCTCCAGGCCCTCTTGTTCTAAACAAAGTTCTTTCGAAAAAGCATTCCACTTATTATCAAGTCCGTAAAAAATACGACTAATGTCGGGAAACACGTCATAAGCACCGTCGTGTTTACAAGTTGTGGGTGTATGTAACGTCAGCCTACAACCATATGGCAGTCGGTCCGTTGTAAATATCTGTGCTGCCAATGTATCAAAAGTAGTCTCGGTAAGAATAGTAGGGTCGCTTAAGCACAGGTCGCACTCATGTTTTTTTATATACAATTTGCGAGGCTCCAATATTTCCATCAAGGCATCAAATAAACCATTGTCAATGATGCCTATACGCCAGAGAAATATCTTACGCCTTTTATGAAAAAACAAGTACTGATGAAAAGGACGTATCGTCATTTCATGTAATACACTCCCCCACTCTTCGCCCAACTTCTCCATAAGGGCTCCATGAATGACAGAACCCATGGATGGGTGAAGGCGAATTCCCGTCGATGTCGATACCTCATACTCCAGCAAGCGTAGCATTTCTATACCTCTTTTACTCGGCAAAGTCCCATTAACTGGTGTCCCTGCCCTTGATTAGTCAGTTTTACGGTACGCGGCGATATATCTTTATCCTTAATTTTATGTTTGTGCTTAGGAAAAACGACATCTAAATACTTTGTAATAACAGCACGCCCCTTTTCTTCATTCGGCGCCAAGTCATATATAACCGTTTTATACTGAAAGCCCGTCCCGCCACCAAGGAATAAATCTACCTGCTTCGCTTCATTAAAGGCTTGAGCAGCAAAAAACTGCCGGCCGAACACACGAGTAAAAGCATGTTCCTGAAATTTCAAGTTTCTCACCACATATTCACGAGTCACCGAAAAAATATCGTCAATACTTCCAATACCGATTACTTTCAACATATCTAGATCAGCAGTAACGGAAAAGCGCAACCGAGTCCCGGCAGGAATGCATTCGCGAAAGAGAGGCAACCTACAAGGATTCATGCCCTCTGTCTTAGACAAAGAACCATCGAGTTTTTGTACAACAATCGTATTACATACAGGTTCTACACAAACCGCATCACTTACTATCAAGCCGCGCAAGACATCATTAACGGCACCGCCGCAAGATCTCCCATGTTCATCCCGCAAGCCCAATCTCTGGAATACAAGGCCTTCCAGTTTGCTTTGCATCTTCCCCAAAGAATTTAAATCTCTTCGGCCTCTTGCATTAAATATAGTACTTTCAATCTCTTTCCAACTCGTTGTATACTTCTCCTTGTTTTTAAGAATAATACTGCTAAGAATCCCTGTCCGCAAAGCGCCTTTTATGGAACTACCGGGAATATACACAGAGCCGAAGGCATCCGTAACATTTCTGGCAATATCATTCACTGAGCGTCGATCTATTAAAGGATTATTGGTATGAACATGTCCGATTGTACCTGCAAGATTACGAATTTCATCAGGTCGAATCCCTTTTTGTGTAAGCCAATCCCACAACAACTGCCCTTGGAAGGGGCCTTTTCTTCCCAATTGTTCGGCAGTACGCTCAATATATCGAGAGAACTCATCTGTAAGCTTTTTCCTAAATAAAAATTGTATCCATTGTGCTTGGTCAACAAAATACACCTGACGAGCTTTTTCATCAAAAATATATTCTGCTGCCGTCAACTTGTCTCCACTACCTATATGGACAGGTGACAAACACTCTATTTCAAATTCTTTGGTTATTCTTCGTCCTACCGTCATGCGTTCACCCCCAGATACAGGGCCTTTCCGTTGCGATATACAGGATGCCCCTTATCATTTTCCATAGAAGCTATTTCACCGACAGGTCGACTTTTAAAACACGATCCGGATGCAATCCCATATATATCATGTCGCTTATGCACATACCCGAAACCTAAAGACGATACAAATCCGCTTCTTTTTTTCAAGGAATAAAAGCCCTGTTTAATATCATTAATATCTCCTACATGGGGTATAAGAAGAGACATATTCATATGCCATTGTGCAGTTTTATCATCCATACGTCGTTTTAACTCTATAGCATCGTCATACAGCGGCTCTTCATCCAATACGAACGGACCATTATGAAAACGGAATTTTCCATAACCGCTGCTTCTTTTGCCACCAATACCGCTAAGTCCCAACTGTTCCAGAAGATCCAAGCTACGCTGCACTATGCTTTCTTCCCCTTGGATGATTCCATAAAGACCCGTATTTTTTGCAAATACAAAGGTTCCTACGTAATACGGCAAGGGCTTATCACCTCGGCAATTAACCTGTTCCGTCAACCAGTCAGCCCCGAAATCAACGCCACCTTTAAAGGCTTGACCCGTCTTTAATGCCTGTATATATTCATCTACTTCAGACACGCGAATAAATTCCAACTTTTTATTCGTCTTCTTGGCAACCGATGCACTGCAGGCCTCTGTATAGGACCAATCTTCATCAGACTCAGACCGTTCAATCGGTAAAACCGGTTTAGGGACATATAATTGGCAATCGCCCCCCACTTCAGCAAAGGGAAATAAGTCGGAGAACACCAATTGTCCCGAATCAACGGCTTCAACTAAGTCGGAAATTCTATCATTGTCGCCGTTTTCACCTAATTCACAACATAGGCTGCTAAACAACCTATCCGATTCGTATGTATATGTAATTGACTCGAGTCCGCCGCCTGCTTCAACAGTTCCGAAATGGATCGGCGTATCAAATTCTAATTGATACAGATATGATGTCATCATTATCTACATCCCTTTTAACCAATTTTCACACTCATTACAATCAACGACCTCACGATTCTTAACAAATTTATCTTGAACCATAAGATTTTCAAAAGCAACCTTACCGTAACCGCGTGAACCATGGCCGCCCAAGTAATCGCTTGCCAATAACTGCAAAGCCGTTCCAAGTGCCTGCATATCTTCTTTAAGTTCATCTTCCCGCTCAATATTGTACACAAGCTTAAAGTCAAATATTGCACCGGCAGGAACTCTCTCGATTTGTCTGGGATTAGCCACTGCGGTTAATCGACTAATCGTATTTTCAAACTTAACTTCGCCGATATAGGTATCCAAATCAAGGGCATTAAATTTTTCAACGCTTTCGTCTGTCATTCTTAAGTCGTAAAATTGTAATCTCGAAGGTCTGGCATTATCTTTTCCGGCACTTCCGAAAAGTCGTTTCAGTAATTCCGAATCATCATCAATTTTATTTAAGATGTATCCTGTCGCTTCCGCCTTAGCCAATAAGGTGCGCATCTTCCCTTTCAAAGAACTGCCGGGAATAACCGGTTCCTTTGTCAACGGATCGCGAACAAAGGGACTGTCTACAGCTCCTATGGGAGCGAAGTCTTTGGCAGCTCCTATGTGAAGGCCTGTCACTAATCTTAAGGTTCCCGTTATCATTAACTTTCCGCGCAATACGCCTTGTTCACTCATTAGTCTTTACCTCCATAATATTTATGGTATGCCACCAAAGCCTCTACATATCTGGCAAAGTTCATGTATTTATTAAGGTCCCTGCCGATACCGCTGATTTCCTTTAATAAACCGGCTTTTCTTTCAAATGCTTTAACAGAGGCTTCTCTGCCCGATTGATAGGCTAACTTCACTTTTAAATACTTTACCTCTGCTGCCAAATCCATTGACAGTTCAAGCACCTGTTCACCCTTCCGAAGATGCTTCACCTTATAACGTTCAACCTTATCTGTCAGGGAGTTTACAGCTGTCAAAAATTTGCGAATCTGACTAACTGTAATCATCTTTACAGGACGATTACTTCCGTATTGTTTGCTACCGCTACCGTCACTTTCATCTTTCAAGGATTTCATCACGTTTTCGGCTCTCTCTACAATATCTATTTCTGCCCTTTCGATTCTGTCTTCCACTCTACTCACCTCATTTTATACTCGTAATGAATACACTAGCAGTTGAATGGCAGTTATCAGCTCACTGCGATCACTTTCATTCAAACTCCACTTATAAATACTTTCTCGAATTTCATTATAGGCGGACATCTTATTACGGTCTTTCGGTTCCATGCGTCCCAACGTATAGGCAATGCGGGCAATATTAATATGCTTTGCCTCACACTCGGCCATTAATTGCATAATCCGATACAAGCCCCCCTTACCTATAAACAGTTTATTCTCTTCCGTTTGTTTTTCATCAAAATAAAAGCATCTCTGTAAAAAATCCAACTTCTGCCCGCATACCTTATCCGTAAAAACCTCCCATTTATAAGCAATTGGATTACTATACGGGCCGTCGTCTGCAGACGCTCCGAACAAGGTAATACTGTTCTTCCCTGTATTCTTCTTTGAGTAGCTTTCCAACTCCCCGGCAATCCTCGCCATCTGCGAGACAGGAAAGGCACTCTTAAATAGACCGATACCTGCCGAAAACGTCAGTTTATCATTGGTAAAGCGCCGGAAGGCTCGCCGAATATCAACAGCCAATTCGATTAAGTCATCCCAGGCACCGACAATGAACATGTCGTCACCACCTGAATAAACGATATGGACATCTCTTTTTTTATCCTTCTCTCGACTAAACAAGCTAAATTGGCTGTATTCCTTTTCATTAATACCGTTAACATTTCCTTCGCAAAGTTCATTAATATATCGTTTAAAAAACACGGATAGCTGGTGCGATAATACAGCCGTCCTCGTTACAGTTGCGAATTCTCGAGAAATACCGGCAACAAAGGCGGCGCCCAGATTATCCACATCAGCTCGTAGGACACCGATACGTTCAATCCCGGCTTTCTCTTTTCCGCCGCCACTTAGTTCGGCGAGTTCGGAAAATTCCAAACAACCGCTTCCATCATCTTTTCTTACACTGTAATCACCGACCCAAAGGCGGGTCGCCATCTTTTCACCTGTCCAAACCTTATTTTTTACATACACACGAACAAGGTCATCACGTTGTTCTGCTTCTGCCGGCGTCACCGCCTCCAAGTACCGCTCCTCACCGAAGCCGGGAAGTCCTATTCCCCCTTCCGCTGTACTAGTAACAATAAAGACATCCTTATTTAAAACGTCTTGTCCCAACTGTGCTAAGGCATTACAAGTATCGCAAGCTAAGGTACCGTCATCACCTAACACATACGGTCGCAACAAATCGGGATTAGCCGACGTATGGCAAACGTTACACTCACGCATCCCGTCCCCTACAGAGTTTAACTTGCTGCCCCAATCAAACATATCCTTCAATTGCTCTTTTGAATAGCGCCGTAATTTCCGTTCTGACAGGATTTTACTGACACGACGGTAGACACTCCCTATTCCCGTTCCCTTGGACATAATCTCATTGGCGGAAAATTCGCTCCAACCGAAGGCAATATACAAGCGATTTCCGAAGTGCTTCAAGAACCATGCATTCAGCAAGTTTTCAAACTGTTGCAGTTGACTTACAACCTCTTCCGTATTAGGCATTAGCAAGTAGAAATGCCCGCCACCTGTATATAAAAGATTCGCCCGACTAAGTCCGGTCATGGTCAACAACTCGTCAACTACATGTTCTGTCAATATTTCCAAATAGAAGGACCGTCCGCGCAGGTTCTTTAACGCACCCTTAGAAGGAATGGTATAAATAAATTTTTGAATACCCGATATATCACCGGAAGCCAGTAAATACATGGCTTTCTCGCGACAATCTTCATTTTTTTCTCCGAAGCAATAGGATTTGTAATCCTCTATGCCTTCAGCTTTAAACCGGCGATACATAGACGCTGCAAAGGCTGCCGTAAGTTTTACATGTTCATACAAGGATATATCTGCCGGTTGATTGGTCGCCGTACTGGACGGAATATATGAAAGAGTTGCCTCCAATACTTGGAGCATTTCATTTACTTCCATATCATCAGGCTTGCGTCTTTCGAAGTTTCTCTTCAGGTCTTCAATAATCTCCTTATACATAGATGCGGGGGCTTGAATATCTGTTTTGGGCTGAGGGTACAACATATCTTTATCCTTCATTAACCCACGTAGATAGTAAGCTGTCTTCCCGCTACTCTCATTAGCCCCGAACACGTTAAACACAGATTCCAAACTGGCTCGTCTATCGAAGCCGCTACTTTCACTATCCTGCATTTCACGCCGATCCGTCCCTGCCGCTATGTTATCAGCTTCATATACAATATAAGCTAAATCATCGTCTTCCGTAAGGCGTTTAGCCATATCAGCATGATGATATTTAACAGATCTCAACGCCAAACTATCGTCATTCTCGTAATAGGGCTTTAAAAATGCTACACCGGCCTCCGAGTGTGTCCCCTGTCCAAGCCCGGAGCGTTGGTAAACTTTCCCTATATCATGCAATAAGGCCGCCTTTTGTAACCTTGCTTCCAATTGATCCATCTACTTCATCTCCATATATTACAAAATAATGACATCTTCAGCCTTACAACAACCGATTCCCCAAGTTTTAATAGCTGTATTGTGTTTTAAAGCATAAATTCTCAGAGAGTCGCATGTTATATCTATAATACTGCCGGCCTCAGCTTCTAGCTTAACTAATTTCTTTTTGGAAATATATACTTCAAATGCCGATTTCTGAACCCGAATGCCATATTTTTCTAGGCACTTCACCATCTGAGCCCGTCGCTTATTATCCACAATGTCATAAATGACTAAAATAACATATTTACGTTCGTCATGGTTCTCTCGAAAGTATGTCATATTCTTACCTCAATCTCATGGGCCGATAACATGACTCATCATCTTCCATAATAGCCAAAGAATACATTTCCGCTCTATTAACCAATGATTGACGAAACGATTGCTTTTCATCCGAATATTTATTCGATGTACGCAACCGCTTCTCATAGGCCTGCAAAAAAATATAGCGTCCTTCTCGATTCAAATACACGCCATCTTCCGTATGCTCAAAGTGTTCCGCTTTTAATTGATGCCTGTTAAAAAGACTCATGGCCAAGCTGTCAATAATAACAGGCCTCCATTCCTCCATTAAGTCGGACGCCAAAGCCGGATGACGATGCTTCAATGCATGAAGACAGCCGAAATAAGGGTGCAACCCCACATTAGATAATGCGGTATACAGCTCGTACAGCAATAGCGTATACCCAAACCCGATAACGGCATTGAAGGGGTCCTGTGGCGGTCGCTTTGTCCGTCCGTTAAAGCGAAACTCCGGTTCTATCAGTTCACTCAGAGCATCAAAATATATTCGAGCCGCTAAACCTTCATTGCCCATCAATTCTGAGCGATTCGGCACCTGCATGATCTTATGCTTTATTCGTGAAAGCTGCTCTACCTTTTGTCGTACAAAATCACTTTCTAATTCTCGGTTATAACGCCTCAGCAAGACTTGTTGATTATGGACCTTTGCCTCAATCATCGATTTCCCCATAGATAAGTATAAGGGGCCACCGGTTAAGACAACTTGCTTAGCCTGCTTTACGGCATTACAATGCCGGGTTGACTCTAATCGCCCGAAAAAGTAGCCGCCCTTCGATAACCATGTAACCGGAATCCCTTTCTGCAACAACTGCTCTGTCGCCCCCGAAGATAACTCAACTCTACCGATAAGCGTCAAACTCTCCAATGTTTCTTCCGGTACTTCAAATAAAACTTCCGAACTCCGGCTTAGTACAAAATATCCTCCGCTTTTAGATATTCTAGCTCCGTCTTCCGTTATATATACATGACTCATAGAAAATCTCCTTAAAAGATTCTGCCAATACGCATTATTCATACTTGCCATATATACTCTATATGTTTTTATTGTATCATATTTGTTATTAATTTGTTATTAAAATGTAAAAACAAATGTGTTTTAAAATGATTTTCTATATCAAGGAATATGCCCCGGCTCTTTATATACCGTATTTATCAATGTCAACTAGATTTTTGCCAAATCAATTGTTTCATACCTGTTGCACTATTGGTAGCGAAAGGTCGACTTAACAACATGTTTGTTAAGTCGACCTTTCTATTTTGGCAACATCATTATGACTCTATCTAAAACAATCACTCCCCTATGCTTACATCATTCAGTTCGCCGCCTAATGGGTAAAGGTATTTAAATCAATTTTTAGTGATAGTCATAGCCATGTCATCCATTTGCAATTCATGCGGCAAAACGATTCTCATCCTCTTTTCACTAAAATCTTCTCCAAACAGCCTCTTCATCGGCCCAAATTAGTCAAATACTCAACCACGCTTATCTCCTATTCTCTACTTTCTCAGAATCGCCAGCTGGACCAATATCAAAATAGATATTGGCCTCACAATAGCACACAAATTCTCCGAACCACAAGAAACTAGTACTCAGCAATAACTATCTCACTTTCGACATCATAAAAAACACGAAACATACTCTCTCACCTCCGCTCATTTTATTCATGATACATTTCATATTACTTCTGTTGAAGAATATACTGGCTTTGCTGCCTATAAAGTTTCATTACATTCGCAAAGTCTTCCATTGTGCACCTACGAAGAGCTAGCACAGACTTCAGGTATTCACAAGGTAAGTCTGCATATTCTTCCGGAGAAATATAGTCTTTAATTTCTTCATACGATGTCTTTCCGACTTCCTTTACTATCGACAAATCATACGTCATATCTTTTTTTATATCAAAGAGACTCATTGTCAATTTTGTTGGGGGCATTGTCAAAAGGCCTTCCGCAAAAACATTCAAATGATATTTACTAATAGGTGCATAATAACGAGTATTTCTAACTTCAATGACAAAACTTAATAACTTACAGCTTTTTAATCTGCCTTTATCATATATTACAAAATCATGTCCGACATATTCCGCCGCATTCCTAGAATCAATCCATACATATTGCCATTCCGTCATATCAAATAAAACATGAGACTGTACAAGGTTAATTAATCGCTCATCTTCAAACCGAAGACTAATCACTTCATACTCTTTTTTATTTGCCATGTCATGGACATTGGCAATAACAGATGCAATAGTTAAACGCCCTTGATAGTGATTATATACCACAACTTTATCACCGATTTTAATACTTTCAACAGGTTGACAAGTTTCATCTGCCATTAAAATCTGTGTCCCCGGAGCCAAACATCCATCATCAACTTCTACAGACACTTCACGGCTAATTACCTCATAGTCCGAATCCGCCTGATAGACATCATTACTTTTTTGTTTATGTATGTATTGGTCTTTTTCTAAACGGCATTTATCAAGCCTCACACAGGCTTTGCTAAGAAAACCTCGACGCATTGCTTCCTCATAATTCTTGATTGCCAATTCCAAATTCGCTGCGCCGCCATCTCCAAACTCATACATATAGCCCTTACAATAATAAGCAAGTCCACTCCGTGCTCTCACTAGGCACCTCCGTGATTCGGATAAATCTTCTTTTAAGGAAAAAAGAATAATGCCTAAGACTTCAGTATAATGCTCTACTTTATAAAGTTTTCTAATCAAAAATCGGCATGCCTGACAAGCTAGATGTCCATATCTAATCATCGTCTCCTGATTATGCCCCATGCATCTATTTTTCCGTACGCCATAAGCCACATGTGGCGACTTGTTTTTCACTACCTGTTCCCCTGTTGAAAAACAGCTTTTAAATATAACGTCGACAATTTCTCCAATAGCTAGTAAGCTCCCCTGGGCCGCAGCAATTTTATAGTACGTGAATGCTTCATTCGATAAATCAACATGGCGTTCTTGACCAAAGTGCTTTTGCATCTTTTGTTTACCAAGCAACATACAGGCTTCAGGAACCAATGAATTAACAAGTGCAAGTAAATTGACAAACTTATCTCCATTTTTGTATCGGTCCAATAACGTCAATCCCGCTTTCGCATATCCATTCTTTAAGCTTTTTTGTAGTAAAAAACTTTTATGTTTATCGTCAGTTACAAGCGCCTTTGCATAAAATTCTTTCCCGGTCCTACATTTCCATCCTAATACTTTCACATATTTTTCCAAAAGCACTTTGGGTATATCTTCAAAATCCAATAACGCCACTAACATTCTTGCTTTTTCCCAAGAGTCAGACTCAATCTCTATAGCACTTTGAGCTACTTGTTTTCCTTGTAATGATTGTATATAATCTAGGACCATTTTATAATTACCATATCCCAGTGACTGTATACGATTCAATATTTTTTTACCCATCCCATTGTCAAAATTTTGACAACAAAACAAAGCCGTAAAAATATCATCCCACACATAGCGTGGAATATGTTTTCCTGTAATACACTTTTCTCCGAATCTATTGCAAATATTTACAACGGACGTATCTATTTTTTCCAAAGAATTCTCTATTTTTTTTAACTCAAAATCCAATCTTGCAAGTCTTTCTTCGCCTTCCTTACGAACTAGCCGCAATGTCAGTTCCTTATCACCATCCAATCGAACAATATCACCGGTAACCGCTTGCAGCAAAGCCTTGACCTGTTTGTTTTGATTGCGATAATAACCTACTATTTGTGTTGCTACCGCAGCAAACGCTTCCCAAATACCATATAAAGTAAGGTATGTCTCATGCGTAATATAATCTATCAGTTCATTAAAGCTAATAACGGGAATTCCCCTAAAACAACTCTTATTTCTCACCGAAGAGGCGATTTCATCAGCCACCATCAATGCGGAAACCTGCATTAAATGCCGCTTATCTATACGCTTTATTCTTTTCGAATCAAGTATCATAATCCGTTGTGATATTGATCGTAAAAACAGATTGTTACATTTCCCATAAATATTGTCAGAGACAATACACAAATCAGGATCGAATATTTGAGTTTTGATTATAACGTATTGAATAATTTTATTTAATGCAATTTTCCGCTTATTGCTTTCTATAACTAAGAGCCTCAGCTCTCTCACCGACAAAGAGATTCTTTCATTAGCATAATTAATTATATCTACTTCATCCTCTTTGGGGGAGTCTACGATAATCAGTGGAATCTGCGTAAAAAGATTCTTCATTTGCTTTGTCAGCCTGCCATTCAGAAATATATCTTTACCTATATCAAAAATACCTGTTGTGCAATACATAGAAATAAGCACACATTTTTTTCCTATAATTTCAGGGCAACAATACAATGACTCCAGCTCTGACATCAATTCTTCATATTTCCGTGCACTATCCGCTACATACGGGTACGATGATTTACGTAGCTCCACATAAAACTCATCATGAAGCAAATAATATAATTTATTATATTCTTCTCGATCAAGCTCGACAGTTTTTACTCCTTTACTACGCATTACTTTACCCAAAACTTTCAAATACTCTGCTGCACTAATCATTGGATAAATCCCCCGCGCCCAAAACTGTTTTAAACCGAGTTCTCAACGCTTCCATTCTCTCACCATATCTCCTAAGCAATCCATTTAACTCAAAACCGGCTTGGTTTTTTTCCCCCCATATAGATGTAAGGGTACGAATGTCCATAATCCTATCAGTTCTAGAAATATATGCAAATAGAGATCGTGAGCTTTTTTTATTCTCATTAATCATTTTTTCAATTTCTTTTCGCATATTTTTCTCTATGCCATCAAAAGCCTTTAAAATGTCATTAGTTTTTACATTATTAATTAATGCCAATTCGAAAAATTTATCAATCTTATCACCATTAACTTCTTCTCTCATGCTAGCCGAATATGCCGTTATTCCAAAAAATTCTACAGATGATTGGGTCATAGTTTCCTGAGCGCTATCAATGATTTGGGCGATTTCTTTATCTTCTTTCAAATCAGCTTTCGTAAATACAATAAGAACGGGAGTCTTTAGATGAAGAGATTCCATAAATTGAATATCATCTTCCATAATAGTGCCACTCTCAATGTCCACAAGCCATATCAGATAGTCGGAAGCACTAATCTGACTATAAGCCCGCTCCCGATCTGAAATAACTCGCTTAGAATTACTCTCAAAATCATACTTCGTATATCCAGGCGTATCCAACAATGCGATTCCACTTGGTAAGGTATAATCTTTAGACTCGACAATAATACTATCCACAAAAGAAGCCAATCCAAAGCCATAAACATCCTTAAACTCATGTGCCATTGCATTCAAACCTTCAGGAGATATCTTCAACGTATAACCGTCAATACTGTTTACAGAAATTGCATTCACATCAGCCTTAATAATATATGTCTGTATTGCAGTCGTCGTCTCTTGGCCAATAGGTAATGTATCTCCGATGCCGGATATAGCATTAATAAATCGAGATTTGCCGGCACTCACTTTCCCGCCAAAGCTGACTACGGCTTTATTCTGTATCTTCCTAACTTTTTGTATTTCCGAAAGCTTAGCCGCCAATTCCATAAGACGTTCATAAAAGACCAATTTATTTTCAATTGATACTTCAGTAAATAAAGAAAATATTGTATTTATCTCTCGCTCTACTTCTTTCTGGAAAAAGTCAGATTTCCTTTGCCCATTTTTTATTAGCTGAGCTATTAATTCTACAGCTGCATCTGCATCATCAATATATCGATTCCCCTCCTCTGGGACCGGTTGTTTTTTTAATTCTGCTTCCAAGTCCATTGCACTCTCTTCATCAATACGGAAAGCCATGCAACTCCCCCTCTCAAACAAATATTAATGCTACTAGTTCCAACCCACTGCATATTACCATTGATGCTTATATAAAGGGCGCGATTCTACCCTTTAGCTTCTTTATAACATCCTCAAAATTACAGTATTTCTTTATATAACGATTTTTTTCACCTACCTGCTTATTCAACTTTTCTAACTCTGCGCATAAATCAGCCTCAATTTGATCGGCAAATTTTACAGACAATTGGTTAAGCGTCCTATCAATTTCCGCCAAAGCCCTCAGCAATTGCTCAGTAAACTCGTTCTCAATTTTCTTCAGCAATCTCATTTGCAAAGCATTTAATTCGTGTATTTCCGAATCTTCCGCAACCCCATGTGAAAAACGAGTCTCCACTTCATCAATATACTCGGCAAAATCAATGGTTATGTGAGGAATTACAATCTTTTCCAAAATACTTTGCAAAGGCAATAAAATATCATCTTCACTAAAGCTAACTTTGCTTTCTTGAAATGCAAATAGTACAATCTCTTTTATCTGTCGAGAAAGTTCTTCCTTATTAAAAATATTTTTGAATTCATTATTTACATACTTATGACATTCAGCCGCATACTGAGTAATGTTATTAATGACACTCGCCGTGTTTGCACTATTATGTATTTCCTCATATTCATGCGTTTTTTTTACCCACCCGAAAAACCCGCTGCTTTGTGTAACGTGTTTAGTTTGAGAATGATGTGTAACATCTATATTTTGGTGATCCTGTATCTGATTCATCAATTGAGGACGAATTTCTTGTATTCTGGCATCACACTTAGCTGCCGCAATTTCAAAAGTATTCATCAGCTTACTTCTAGATTGGGCTATACAGCTTTTTATGATATCAACCCTTTGTTTTAACTCTTCAGATGACGCAGTTCTGAGCAGCGTCTTACTCGAATACACTTCCTGAAGTATTTTTTCCAATACTTGAAGATGACCGATGCTTGTGCGTTCCAGCAATTCTTTATCTCGAGCTTCAACAATTTCTCTTTTTCTTTCCAACACTTCATTTAAAGCTTTTTTAACGTTCTGCATGCCACCTAGACTTACTAGATATCGATCTTCAAAATCTTCGTATTTACATAAATTTTTATAGGTAAATTCTTCATTATCCGCTAACCTTTGTCCTTTTTGTAACTTATGGTGAATAACATCACACATGGAAGAGGTAAACAAAAGTTTTCCATCTCGAATTTTATTTAATCTATCCATATGCCGGTCTAACCGTTGTACGTCTCTTAAGCTGTTACTAAACTGTTTTCTATAGCTGGCTAACGATTTTAAATACGCTGCCTTAAAGCTGTTTCCACTTTCATTCAATATGCCTGAATCAAGTTTACTGCCAACAACTAAAACTTCTTTAATGCCAGCGTTGGGTAACGTATTTACCATTAAGTTAATAGTCCCTGCATTCATAAATTGACTGCAAGGAGAAAGTAATAGAACTACGTCACAATCTGTTAAGAATCGTTTTGTGCGAATACCTCGTGAAACGACAGGATCATTTAATCCCGGTGTGTCTACTATTTCAATATTTTCCATATCCTTATAATCAACTTGAAGTTCCACATAACTGACAATTGGCGTATAGCGCCCCTTTGCTCCAACATAATCTTCCATTTGGAGAATAATATCTCCTTCAATCTCTTGGGTCTTTCCTAACTGCTTCATTAACATGGGATCTTTCGCCATTCGTATTAACTCTTTAGCTCCGCGCTGATTTTCACTCTTACATTTATAGGTTTTTTCAAAATCCTCTTTGCTCATACCGCCGTCACTGATTGTTCCATCAGTCATGTACCCCATCTCTTGGCGACGCTTTTTTTTATTCCGTTCTTTATATTGACTATATTCTTTTTCCAAACCTTCATCGTATCGTACAGAAAGTTCCTTAATAGTTTCCCAGTCTTCTTCCGTATAAAAATGAATAATCCCCTTCGGTTTATTAGAGTAGGTAATTTTTGTCAACACGGCAGTCATCGGCGTTGCCGCTTTCGGTAAGTAGGCTGCTCCTTCAAAAATACACGAATTTAAAAATGATGATTTACCGGCCTTGACAGATCCGATAACCCCTATACTCAGTTTTCGCGAATCTTTCATGAGCACTTCAGTCTTATTCATTAAATCTGTCGTGTTCTGCTTGAACTCAATAAGCTTATCTTGAGCAAACAAATCCTGGTTTTCTTTTAAAATATTAATCACTATTTCAGTTTCTCTTATATACTCTTTTAAGCGTTTCAAATTAATTGCCATAATCTCACCTCAACTCACAAATAATCTTTCTAATGTTAGTTAAATCATCAACTATAGTCTTTTTATATGTTTCAAAGTCTTCCGTTTTCTGTCTCTTTTTTGTCTGTGCTGCACCCAGATTATTCCTTATTGATTCTAACTTTGCTTGTAGCATTTTTTTATATTCTTCCAATACTAAGTTTATCGTTACTTCTATGCTTCCCTTCACCTTAGGATAAAGTTTATTCATAAGCTGCGGAATAACTTTACTTATATATTCATCCTTAGCCTTTTCCTCCCGACTCTCGCCAAACAGCCCCCGCAGTAAGTCTGAAATATCCGGCAATAGTATAACGACAATCTCCAGCCACGGATGAATTATATTGGTAGCCATCGCTCCTATCCCAGCAACAGCTCTATACACGGTTCCACTTTGGAGTAGGCTTTTATTATCAGCAACCCGTTTAAATCGTCCTGAATGCTGTTCAATAAGGGTCTTTATTTTATCCGCAAGATTGACTGTAATAGCAGTTAAATCTATATCTTCTATATCACTAACAACTCCCGTAAAATCAAGACTGTTTACAAATTCTTCTACTTGATTATGACTAATATCTCTCATAGAGGATACCAATATAGGACGAATTGTCTCAATAATAATGGCATCAACTGCACTTTGGTTATTATTCAATAGTGCCCCTACAACATCATCGGCACGGGCAATCAGAGCCCGCCTAATTTCTCCACATACCCCCTGCACAGTATTATCCAATTCATTGTATGCATCTCTCTTTTTGACTTCAAAAGCCTGCAATACCCTTTTTTCCATTAAACCATACATGGTAATTTCTTTATCCAAGTCAAATGTATCTAAATAAATTCGCTTCTCAAGAGAAGACAATACGTTCTCCATACAATCTAACTCTAGTTTAATTTGCTTTAAAAGCACTTTATTGAACGTAGATTGAGCATTAAGCCCTGAAATAATTGAAATACATCTGTCAGATATATCCTCATCCTGCTTCGAAACAGAATAAACTTTATAGTTAAATCCATTAGCCCTCAAGGTTGACTCTGCTGCACCCACTACTTTTTTTACATCCTCATCAATAATCTTATCGCATTTATTGATCAGTACTACTATCTGGTCACTGTAGTTAGATATTTCGCGAACAAATTCCAAAGTAGCCTGATCTATGCCGCCTTTTTCTTGGTCTACAACTACAATATATGCAGAGCCTCTACCTATATAGTTCGCTAATGCTTTTGCATGAGCCTCAAACCCTACATCAAACCCAGGTGTATCAACAATAGTATAGTCTGATATTTCTTTCAGTTCCGGTGAAAAAAGCCGATACTCTAAATGATGGTATTGACTGGAAAGGTAGTCTTTATCCTGACAAAGAGTTTCTTGTTCCCCATCATTCCTATATGCAACTGCAGACTCATTTTCGCTATAATTTATTTCTGCTGCTATAGCTGTTTTCGGCTCTTGAGCTTCTTTAAGAAAGCCCGGTCTCTTTATCAAAGCATTCAACAAAGAACTTTTTCCTGCACTGAAATGTCCGCCAACAATTAACTTAACATCAAATTGGTCTCGAATCTCCACAATCTGTTTTATATCCTTTTCAAAATCCTCTTCTGAGTAATGAGAGGCAATGTCTGACATGATATTAAGCATCTCGTTATAAATATTACGGTCGATCATATTATTTCCCCCTTAATACAAAATACATTTTATTAAGCCTATTATTAAGGTGTTACATAATTAACTTATG